>Ga0265594_1000141_pt1 | contig 57498 bp, 55 predicted proteins | sample saktaG_11_FD_190147 | JGI IMG/M metagenome (GOLD analysis project Ga0265594, IMG submission 190147) | Saline water microbial communities from Sakinaw Lake, British Columbia, Canada - sak_2011_5_24_80m | ecosystem: Environmental > Aquatic > Non-marine Saline and Alkaline > Saline ...
AATCTCAAACTAAAACTAAGCTAAACAACAAAGAAATTCGAGGCTTGGTCAGAGCCATGGTTGAAGAGGGTTTGGGAGTTTATTTGGAAGAGCACCCCCGAGAGGCCCGGGCCATTGTTGACAAAATTCAAATTGGTGCCCGAGCCCGACAAGCCGCCAAAGCGGCCAGAGAGGCAGTGTTGCGAAAAGGCGCCCTATTCGGCAGCTCCTTACCAGGTAAGCTAGCCGACTGTCAAAGCAAAGACCCCAGAACAAGCGAACTCTTTTTGGTTGAGGGCGATTCGGCTGGTGGCTCGGCCAAACAGGGTCGCGACCGACAATTTCAAGCCATTTTTCCCTTACGAGGCAAGTTGTTAAACACCGAACAGGCCCGGCTAGACAAAATTATCAAGTTCCAAGAATTAAAAAACCTTATCTTAGCTTTAGGTATGGGTATTGGCGAAGAACAAAGCCCCGAAAAACTCCGCTACCACAAAATAATCATTATGTGCGATGCCGATGTCGACGGTGAACATATTGCCACTCTTTTATTAACCTTTTTCTTCCGCCACTTGCCTTATTTAATTAAAAATGGCCACCTTTATATCGCCCAACCACCTCTTTATAAAGTTACGGCGGGAAAAAAATCCTACTACGCCTATACCGATCGCGAATTAAAAAAAATCGTTAAAGAAGAGCTTGCCGGACAAAATTATAAATTACAACGCTATAAAGGTCTAGGAGAAATGAACCCGGATCAGCTTTGGAACACCACCATGAACCCGGAAAACAGAATTTTAAAAAAAGTTTATATCGAAGACACTCAAGAGGCTGACCAAACCTTTGATATGCTTTTTGGTAAAGAGGTCGCCCCCAGAAAACACTTTATCCAATCTAATGCCAAAATGGCTGAATTAGACATTTAAATAATTTAATAAGGGGCTTTTTTTTCTTGACTTAAACTTGGCTATCCCTTATGATTAGCTACTGGTTTTAAAAAATTTATTAGACTAACAAATGACTACTTGGGTTTATTCTTTTAAAGAGGCCACTGGCAAAAGCAAACAGCTCCTCGGCGGCAAAGGGGCCGGACTGGCGGAAATGATCAAAATTGGCTTACCGGTTCCGCCTGGTTTTGTTATCACCACCGAAACTTGTCTTCAATACCTAAAAGACAAAAAAATTCCCACTCAAATGTGGGATCAGGTTTTAGTTAATCTGGCTAAAACAGAAAAGGCGACCGGAAAAAGTTTTGGCGGTTCCCAAAACCCGCTCTTGGTTTCGGTCCGCTCCGGGGCGGTAATTTCTATGCCCGGCATGATGGATACCGTTCTTAACCTGGGCCTTAACAGGAAAACCCTAAAGGGTCTAATTGCCAAAACCGGTAATGAGCGTTTTGCCCTTGATGCTTATCGCCGCTTCATTCAAATGTTTGCCAACATCGTTATGGGAGTATCATTGGAAAAATTCGAGGTTTTTTTAGAGTCGGAAAGAAAAAGGTTAAAAATCAAAGACGACACTCAATTTACGGCCCAAGATTTGCAAAAAATTATTAATCGTTATTTATCTATTTATCAAAAAGAAACCGGCCGGGTTTTCCCTCAAGACCCCAAAAAACAATTAAGGGCCGCCATTGAGTCAGTCTTTAGCTCTTGGAATAACAAACGAGCCATTGATTATCGGAATTTTAATAAAATTCCCCATAGTTTGGGTACGGCTGTTAATGCTCAAGCGATGGTTTTTGGTAATATGGGTAAAACCTCTGGTACCGGGGTCGCTTTTACCAGAAATCCAGCCACCGGCGAAAAGAGTCTTTATGGAGAGTTCTTAGTTAATGCTCAGGGAGAAGACGTTGTCGCTGGTATTCGCACCCCTCGACCCATTCAAGAATTGGCAAAAGTCTGGCCAAAAATTTTTGACCAAATTAACCAGGTGGCCCAAACCCTAGAAAAGCATTTTCACGATACTCAAGATTTAGAATTTACCATTGAAGAAGGCAAACTTTGGCTTTTGCAAACCCGATCCGGGAAGCGAACCGCTCAGGCCGCCGTCAACATTGCCCATGACATGGTCAAAGAAGGGCTGATTAACCAAGAAGAGGCCCTAATGCGCCTTGACCCGGAACAAATTAACCAACTATTACACACCCAAATTGACCCTAAAGCAAAGATCACCATTATCGCTCGGGGTTTAGCGGCTTCCCCGGGGGCGGCTACCGGCCAAGTGGTTTTTAACGCTGATGAAGCCGAAGAAAAGGGTAGGGCTGGTCAAAAAGTGGTTTTAGTTCGACCAGAAACTTCTCCTGACGATGTTCACGGTGTTTTACAAGCTCAAGGGGTATTAACCGCTCGCGGTGGGATGACCTCCCATGCGGCTGTAGTCGCTCGAGGCCTGGGTAAACCTTGTGTTTCCGGTTGCGAAACCATCACCATTGATCTTGAAAAAGGGCAGTTTAGGGCCGGTTCGAAAATAATTAAGTCCGGCGATGTGATTACTATTAATGGTTCCACCGGCGAAGTTATTGCCGGCACTGTCCCCATGATCGAACCCAAAATGAGTTCCGGGCTAAAGACCGTTCTGGCCTGGGCTGATAAAGCGGCTAAAATGGCAGTTTGGGCTAACGCCGATTATCCTCGCGACGCTCTAACGGCGCGTGGTTTTGGCGCCGGCGGCATTGGTCTTTGCCGCACCGAACATATGTTTATGGAACAAGAGCGGCTTCCTTTTGTCCAAGATATGATTCTAGCCGAAAACGAGACCGAAAGAGCAATCCCCTTAAAAAAAATTGGTCAATTTCAAAAAAAAGACTTCCTTGGCATCTTTAGGGCTATGAGTGGCCTGCCGGTTATCATTCGTTTAATTGATCCGCCCCTTCATGAATTCTTACCCAAAAAAGAAGAAATTAACCAAAAAATTGCTCAAGCCAAAAGCAAAAAAGACAAGGACCGCTGGCAAAAAATGCTGGCCGCTTTAGAAAAAATGGCCGAAACTAACCCGATGCTGGGATTAAGGGGTTGTCGCTTGGGAATTATCATGCCCGATATCATCCGCATGCAAACTAGAGCTATTATTGAAGCGGCCCTAGAAGTGAAAAAAGGCGGCCAGTCGGTTAAATTTAAAATTATGGTGCCGCTCGTTGGTATCTTAACAGAATTAAAATTTGTTAAAAATGAAATTTTAACGGAGGCCAAAAAGGTTTTTGACCAAAGAGGGGAGAGAGTCGGGTTCGAAATTGGGGCCATGATCGAACTGCCTCGAGCCGCTCTGGTGGCGGAGGCCATTGCTAAAGAGGCCGAATTTTTCTCCTTCGGCACCAACGATTTAACCCAAACAACCCTAGGTATTTCTCGAGACGACGCCGAAGGTAAATTCTTAGCCTATTATCAAGATTTGGGCATTATCAAAACTAGTCCTTTCCAAAGCCTAGACCAAGCTGGAGTTGGTCAATTAATTAACTGGGCAGTTAAACAGGGCCGAAAGGCGAGAAAAAATATTTCTATTGGTATTTGCGGTGAACATGGCGGTGATCCTGACAGTATTGCTTTTTGCCATTTGGCCGGGCTAAATTATGTTTCCTGCTCACCATATCGAGTCCCGATAGCGCGAATTGCCGCTGCCCAAGCGGCCATTAGAGAAAAACAGGGCTAATCCAGGCTCTTGACTGGCCACAAACTTCTCCTAAGATAACCGATTTAGGAGTGTTACCCTTTAACAAGAAGCCTCCTTTCACAATCCTTAAGAAATTGTGAAGAAAATTGTTGGTATTTTAGCGACCGTGTTACAATTAGTTTGAACCCAAAAATTTTATGAGTAAATTAGATTCTTCTCAAGCAGCGGCTTCCAACAATGCCACTAGCCGCGTTTATGATACCCAAATTAGTCGAGAGGTAAAAAGCTCTTATCTTGACTATGCCATGTCGGTTATTGTCTCTCGGGCTTTACCTGATGTTCGTGACGGCCTTAAGCCAGTTCATCGCCGGATTCTTTACGCTATGCACAAAGTGGGCTTGTCCCATAAATCGGCCTATTCCAAAAGCGCCAAGGTGGTCGGCGAAGTCTTGGGTAAGTACCACCCCCACGGCGATTCTCCGGTTTATGAGGCTATGGTGAGATTAGCCCAGGAGTTTTCTATGCGCTATCCCCTGATACAGGGCCAGGGCAATTTTGGTTCGGTGGATGGCGACTCTCCAGCGGCGATGCGTTATACCGAAGCCAGATTAGCTAAAATTGCCCAAGAAATGCTTCAGGATTTAGACAAGGAGACTGTTCCCTTTACCCCCAACTTTGACGATTCATTAGAAGAACCAGAATACCTGCCAGCGATTTTACCCAACTTATTAATTATGGGTTCGGAGGGCATTGCCGTTGGTATGGCCACCAAAATCCCACCCCACAATTTAGTCGAAGTCTGCCAGGCCATTATCGCCACTATTGATAAGAGCGTCTTGATTGACTCGGAAAAAAGGAAAGCTCTGCTATCGGCCAAACAAGATCAGAACAAAAATGAATCTCCCTTAATAGAAAAACTAATCACCACCAATCCTAATCGAATCGACCAATATCTGCCCCAGGTTGATTCAGATATTAGTCTTGATGAGATTTTACAATACATTAAGGGGCCTGATTTCCCCACCGCTGGAGTGATTTTCGGCCAAAAAGAAATCAGGGAAGCTTATGTTGGCGGCCGAGGTAAAATTCTAATCCGCGGTAAGGCCGACATCGAAGAAGCCGGTAATGGCAAATTTCAAATCATTATTCGAGAACTGCCATATCAGGTTAATAAGGCTAACCTGGTTGCCAAAATTGCCCAGCTGGTTCGAGAACAAAAAATTAAAGGAGTCACCGATCTTCGTGATGAATCTGACCGAGATGGCGTTCGAGTTGCCATTGACTTGGCCCGAAGTTCTCGGCCTCAAGCAATTCTTAATAACCTTTTCAAAAAAACCGATCTAGAAACTTCTTTTCCGGTTAACATTGTCGCCCTAGTTAATAAAATCCCCCAAACCCTAGGCCTTAGAGCCATTATTAATCTTTATATCAGTCATCGACAGGAAATTATTACCCGAAGAATAATTTACAACCTAAAAAGCGCCAAATACCGAGGCCATATTTTGGAAGGCTTAAAAATTGCCCTTGACCATCTTGATGAAGTCATTAAAACTATCAGAGCCTCTGCCAACACCGACACCGCCCGAAAACAGTTAATGGAAAAGTTTGGCTTAAGTCAAATTCAAGCCAACGCCATTCTCGATATGCAGCTTAAAAGCCTGTCTCAATTGGAAAGAGACAAAGTGGAAAAAGAATATCAAGAAATTTTAGCTGAAATTAAGCGCCTAATTGGTATTTTAGTCGAGCCCAAAAGGGTTCTTACCATTATCAAAAAAGAATTAAATTACTTAATTGATAACTACCCGGAGGAGAGAAGAACCATGGTCGTGCCCCACTTACCGGACCAGCTATCCCAAGAAGATCTCGTCCCCAACAAAAACATCATCATCACTATCACCAAAGAAGGCTATATTAAAAGAGTGCCTAAAAATGTTTATAAAAGCCAACGGCGAGGAGGCAAGGGGATTGCCGGTATGACCACCAAAGAGGAAGACACCATTCTGGAATTGATTACCGCCAACACCCACGACCAAATTATTTTCTTCACTAATCAAGGTCGGGCCTTTGCTACCCGGGTTTGGGAAATTCCTGAAGGTAATCGCCAATCAAAAGGAAAGGCAATTATTAACCTAGTTAATATCGATTCCGAGGAAAAAATCAATGCTACTCTAAAATTGAGTAAAACCGACAAAAAGAATGGTGCCTTTTTATTATTAGCCACCTCGGGAGGAACAGTTAAAAAAACCGCCCTTTCAGAATTTGATAAAATTCGTACCAATGGCCTAATCGCCATGAAACTCAAAGAGGGCGATCAGTTGGTATGGGCCAAGATTGTCTTGACCGGCGATCATATCCTTTTGGCTACCGCCAATGGCCAATCCATTCGCTTCCCAGAAAAAGAAATCCGCCCGACGGCTCGTGACACTATGGGCGTCTCTGGCATCAATCTTAAAAGAGACGATCAGATTGTTGCCTGTCAGGTTTTTTCTCCTCAGGGCCCTCAACCGGAAGATAAACGAAGAAAGTTTTTTAGAAACTTACTTGTCGTCACCAAAAGCGGTTTAGGCAAACAAACAGATTTGAAACTGTTCCCAATTCAACACCGTAATGGCAAAGGGGTAAAGATCGCCAACATTAATAAAAAAACCGGGCCCGTGGCGGCGGTGAAAATGATTAATCAAAACGATGAAACGGCCATTATTACTTCTCAAAGGGCCCAAGTTATTAAACTACCAATTAAAAACATCCCCAGTTTGGGCCGCAACACCCAGGGAGTAATTTTGATGAGGTTCAAAAAAGCCACTGATCAAGTTGCTTCCCTAACAACCCTTAAAAAAACTAAAAAATAAGAAGAAGAGGGCTTTAAGAAAGACTTTTGGGGTTTTTTAAGGGATGGAATTTCCGATGAGTCTCCTCAGCAAAACGATCCGAGGCGTGAACGTAACGCGTGGTGGTATCTAGTGACTCGTGACCCAAAAGAATCTGAATCGCCGCCGGAGAGGCACCTTCTTCGGCCAGATAGGTAGCAAAGCCGTGACGAAGGGAATGGGCCGAAACCGGAACATTAATCTTTAATTTATTCCGATACTTCTTAATTTTTGCTTGGATATAATTGGTCGATAAACGTTTATCCTTATTGTTAACGTTTAAGCCAGAGTAGGGAATAAACAACGCTTCAAAAGAATCATTCCTGGTCACTAAATAACGCTCCAGGATATTTAGAGCTCGAGGGGTCAGATAAACAAAGCGCTCTTTTTTACCCTTACCAAGAATAAATATCTTGCCGGTTTTATCAATATCAGCCTTATTAAGACGAACGGCCTCTGAAATTCTCATTCCGGTAGAGAAGAGAACCTCTAGTATGGTCCGATTTCTTAAGCCCACCAGAACGTCTTCCTCCAGAGCCTGAGGCGACTCGATTAGGCGAATTAAATCTGCCAATTCAGCGACTCGAGGATGTCTTTTCTCTGTCTTTACCAACTTAATGGCCTCAGGTGGAATGGGCACCGGCTCATCTCGATCAACTAAGTATTTTAAATAGCCTCGTAGGGACGAAAGCATGCGATTAATGCTTTGTGCCGATAACTCGACACCCTTTTCGCCTTTTATTGGTGTTTGGCGATCACGAGAGACTAAATGGGCCTTATATAGGTCAATGGTTTTCTTGGAAATCTTATTAAAGTCGGGGGTAGGGGAAGAGGAGAGGAAATCGACAAAAGTGACTAAGTCGCGCTCATAATTGTAAACCGTCTCAGCAGAGTACTTATTGGTTTTTAAAAAAAGTAAATAATCGTCAATAAGAGGCAAGTCCATAATTTAACTCCATTATAACTCAAGAACAGGGTCTCTTGGTAAAGAGAAGAGGAGAAGAAAACGGACCGGAAATTGACCAGTCCGACTGAGTGTAAGAGATATTATACTCAGTTAAATGGCTCTTGAGGCCGAATAGCTACTTTTAGCAATCTTTTCAAAAAATGACTCAGGGTGATCCTTCACCAAATGCCCTTAAAACGGCTAAAAAATAAATTAGTAGTATCCAAACACCTCTCCTTTTAATCTGCCTTGATGTTTTTGAGGCGTTGCTGTTGATGGGTTGTTGAAAAGACTTGGGGCCCAAAAATTCTTTCTTTAGGTAAAAAGAAGAAGATAGGAACTTTTTTGCTAAAAAAATTCACTAGAAAAATATTTTTATTTTTTTATTTATTTTTAAAATAAAAAATCTGTCAGGAGTTTTTCAATTGGTCCTTAAGGCACTATTTTATCCACAGAGCGGCTTCGGATAGTCTCTTTTGGAAGATCTGTCCTTTCCTGCTGTTTTCTATCAAAGAGTATCAAAGACTACTATCTTGAGGCTAATTATTGTCTTGTCAGTCTTCGTGAAAATCTGCTAAATTTTTTGTGAAAAACAAGCCTATGTATACTATAGGATATTTAAATACCCCCTAAATAATATCGGTTACCTCTCCCCTTTTTCCTTTCCCCTTTTTCCACTGATCAGAAAAACGAATAAAAAAATATTAAGATTTATTATCGATAAAATAAGCTGGAAAAAAACCAAGAAGATAAATAACAAAATTTCTTAATGTTAGCAATCATTTAACCGGCCCCCTCCAAATACCCTAGTTATCCCCGCCACGAAGTGGTAATTAAAAGAAATAAAAACATCAGGCCACCGACAACTAAATATTCCTTAACGGTTTGTTTAAAAAGACGGCCAACTAAATAAGCGCTGCCCAAACCAATCAAGATGTAGGCGGCACAAGTTAAAAAAAGCGAACCGGTTAAAACATTAACAGGAAAAAAAGAAACTATTAATGATAATTCCCCGACTATAAGAGAGAAAATCAAAGAAAAGAGTAAAGTTTTACTATCAAAACTTTCTCCTAATTCTGCCGACCAAAGAGCCTGAAAAAATAAAGGAAATGATACGACTAAAATCAAAAGAGCGTTCCACCAACCAAAAAGCCGAAAGGAAAAAATCGTGTTATAACAAAAAAAGGCAGTTAGTAGTGTAATTAAAAAACCAACCGTTTGAGCCGCTCTGGATAAAGCAATTGTTCTCATAGCGGCAACAGTAAAAATATTTTCGGTTAAAAAGACAATATAAATGACAAGGCCAAAAGCAATTAACAAAAAAACCTGATAGACCAAGGATTCCGGAAAAAGAAAATAAAACATCGCCACGGCCACCGAAAAAAAGCTGGGCAAAATTGCCGTGATGATTTTTACCGACCAACTACCAACTCCTTCTGACAACGACCAAGTAGAAAACAAAAAAGAAAGTAAAAATAAGCCCAAAATTGAAAAATAGCGCCAGGAAAAAGAGACTGTTTGAGTAATCAGAAGAAATAGGGTCAAAAAAATTGCCCCCGCCACAAACCGAGCCCGTTTGTTGTGCCAAAGAGTCAGAATTTTTTTGCTAAATACTACCATAAAAACAAGAAAGATCTTTTAGGCTGATATTTCCTTCAGGACATCAACCGGGATATCGAAATTAGCAAAAACTGATTGAATATCATCATTGCCTTCTAATTTCTCGACAAAATTAACTATTTTCTTAGCTTTATCGGGATCGTTAATTGGTATTTCTGTTTTGGGCATCATTATTAATGACGATGAGGAAACTTCAAAGCCGGATTTTTTAATAAGATCAACAACCAAAGACAACCTGTCCTTATCAGAAATAACTTCTACTGTCTCTTCTTCTTCCGATAAATCCTTAACCCCCTCTATTTCCATTAATTGGAGTAGCTGGTTCTCTGAATCAACCTCTTTTTTAACTATTATCTGGCCTTGGGAAGAAAAGTTGTAAACAACTGCTCCCGGAGAGGCAATTGACCCTCCCCCTTTCTCAATTACATTTTTGATCTCTTGCACTGCTCTTTGATGATTATCGGTAATCACCTCGATAATAATACCAACCCCAAAAGGACCATAGGCCTCAAAGCGGATTGATTTTAATTCATCGGCCCCTTTGTCCGTCGCTCGACTAATTGCCCTTTCAATATTATTTTTGGGCATATTAATCTCTTTGGCCCGATCAATGGCCACTCTCAGTTTATAGTTAACTTCCGGGTCTGTCTCTCCTCTCCCCTCCCGAATAGCCACAGTAATAGCCCGAGATAATTTAGAAAAAATTTTCCCCCGAGCTTGATCATTGGCCTCTTTTTGGTGTTTAATGGTTGACCATTTAGAATGTCCGGACATATCTATTAATTAGAATTTAAAAATTCAAAGTTAAAAGTAAAAAAATTATTCCTATAAAGCTCATCTACTTCAATTACCAAACTCTTCTTTATTGAATCTGTTATTTTTAACTTTGGACTATCAACTATCAACTATATTTCCATTTTATCATCAACCGGCCATCATTAACAAAAAGCTTAGGCTTTTTCAAGTTGTTTTAGGGCTAAGAGAAGATCTTTAGGGAGGGGGGCTTGGAATTTAACTTTTTCTTTCGTGTCCGGGTGGTTAAAACTAATGGCTGAAGCGTGAAGAAAAATTCTTGGACACCAGGTCAAATCTCTCCTTAGGCGCTTCCGGCCAACATAGTCGGGGTCAGCCACTATTGGGTGAGAAAGATATTGGCAGTGAACCCTAATCTGATGAGTGCGGCCAGTTTTAGGAAAAGCCCAAATTAGAGAAAACCTCTCCCCTTCTCTTTGATAAATTGCGCATCTTAAGAAACCAGTTTTAGCCTTTTTGCCCCCCAAAACAACACCAAATTTTTCTCTGTCCCAAGATAAGCGATTAATTGGGGCTACCACTTGGCTATCATCGGGAAAAATATCGTGTACTAAAGCCGAATACCGTTTCTTTACCAAACGATGAAAAAATTGCTCCTGAATTTTTTTTAGGCTGGATGCTGTTTTGCCAACCAATAAAATCCCGCTAGTGTCTTTGTCCAATCGATGGGCAATACCGGCCCTAAGACCCCCCTTTTTAATAGTTTCAAAATCAAAATTATTCTCCAACCAATCTTCAACCGTTATTTTACCCTTGGTAGTTTGGGCCCGATTCACTATCCAAAATGGCGGCTTATTAAGAACCAATAAAAAATCATCCTGATAAATTATTGCCGGCTCAAGGATTTTTGCCAAAGCGGTCATTTTTGGGGAGTTAATTTTGAACCCTGGGGGGTATCTTCAACCAAATAGCCTCTTACTTCAATTTGAGTTCGGATTTTATCGGCTCTTTCCCAGTCTTCCTTCTGGCGAGCCGCTTCTCTATCATCAACAAGAGAAAGAACTTCCTGGGGAATTTTTTTCCTTTTTTGTCTTAAACCCTTGACCTGATCTTCAATTCTCAAACCGAAAACCTGATCAAATTTATTGATTAACCCCCACCGACTTTTAGCCGATAAGTCTCGATCTTTTAAAACCTCATACATCACTGCTAAGGCTTGAGGCATATTAAGATCATTAGTAATTGCTTTCTCGAATTGATCTTGATAATAATTAATTTTTTTCTTTCCTTTTTCGGACTCGGTAAGCTTTGTCTTTACTCTCCTGGCCGCTGCTTTTGTGGCTTCACTAAAAGCCAATGCCGACTCCGCTTCTCTAATTAACCCCCCATAAGCCTCGGCCGCCCAAAATAAAGCCGGCCAGGTAAAATTCAAAACTTTCCGATAATGGGTATTTAAAAAAAGATATCTTAGGGGCATAAAATCCTTATAACCCCTATCGATTAAATCTTCTTGAGTATAAAAGTTGCCCAAAGACTTGCTCATTTTTTTACCCTCAACTTGTAGCCAATTATAATGAACCCAAAAGGCGGCCATTTTTTTCCCAGTCGCACTTTCAGTTTGGGCAATTTCGTTGGTATGGTGAATATTGATGTGTTCAATGCCGCCACTGTGAATATCAATCGTTTCAAAGCGATCAGGGTAAAACTTTCCTCCTTTAAAACAAGCCGATAAATACTTCATCGCCATTACTGAGCACTCAATATGCCAACCCGGAAAGCCTTTTTCGGCCCAAGGGCTAGACCACTCCATTTGACGGTTTCTTTTAGGATCAGAAAATTTCCAAAGAGCAAAATCGGTGGGGTTTTTTTTCTCAGCATTTTTTTGAACCCTGGCCCCCTCTTCTAGGTCAGCCAAGGAAATATTGGCCAACTGGCCATAATCGGAAAACTTGCTAGTATTAAAATAAACCCCATCGCTAGTTTGATAGGCAAACCCTCTCTCTTCCAGAGAAGCTACCAAAGCTATCATTTCGGCAACATTTTCCGTGGCTTTCGGGGTAACATTAGCCCGAGTAATATTAAGTTTATCTAAAACCTCAAAGAACTCAGCGGTGTATTTTTGGGCTAATTGCCAAGCAGATAGTTTTTCTTTTTGGGCGGCTTTTTCTAGCTTGTCCTCACCAGTATCCCGATCACTAGTTAAATGGCCAACATCAGTAATATTCATTACCTGATAAGGCTGGTAACCGCAATATTTTAGCGTTCTTAATAAAATATCGGTGTTGGTATAGGTGCGCATGTGACCAAGATGGGTGTGACCATAAACGGTGGGACCGCAAGAATAAATTTTTACCCGAGGCGGTAAAAGAGGCAAAAACAGTTCTTTTTTTTTGGTTAAGGTATTAAATAAAAAAAACCTGATGGGTTTTTTTCTCATAGTCTTAAGTATAACATTAATAATATAGGTCTCATGGGCCCTATCGGACTTATATTTTAATCATTAGAAACCGATTTTTATCTTCTCTGTTTCTTTTCCGGCCGACCGATACCCGAGGGTAGGCCTCTTTTGGGTCGACTGCTAGTTTCGGGAAGTGGTAGAGTTTCTCTTTCTTGGTGGTTATCTTTACCTATGTTTTCCCCACCGACAACCCCAATTCCCTCAACAACCGGATTTCTTTTTTGGGCTTTTTCTTCTCGCTCTTGAGAAAGCTTTTTGCCAACAAAAGCTGATTCTTCTTTTAGAGCCGCTAACCTGGCCCGAACCTTTTTAAGCTGTTCTCTTTCATTCTCTGCCGCTTCGTTTCGGTCGGACAAAACCGACCCTCTTTGGCCTTGATTGTCAGGAAAAGGCGGCAACCCAGTAACCGACTTATTCTCTTCCCTGGCCGCGACTTGTTCAACCACTTCTTGAGCAACAGCCCCTATCTCTTCTCTGGCTAACTGGGCCAGGCTCCTGGGATCTTGTGCTGGTTTATGTTTAGGATTAGTCATTTTGCTTTAATAATTTCTTCTCCCTTCCAGTGCTTGACGCAAAGTGGCTTCGTCGGCATATTCTAAATCTGCTCCTACCGGCAACCCCTGCCCCATACGAGAAATTATAAACTTATTGTCTCGTTCTTGATTAACTTTTACCAATTCCCTTTTTAAATACATCGCTGTTGCCTCTCCCTCCATACCGGAATTGGTCGCTAAAATTATTTCTTCAATATCGTAATTGGCCTTAATCCGTTTAATCAGACTATCAATATTTATCTCCTCAGGGCCAATTGATTGGAGAGGGTTAATGGCGCCATGAAGAACATGATAAACGCCCCCAAACTGGTTGGTTCTCTCAATCGACAATAGATCCATTGGCTGTTCAACCACACAAATAACCCTCTGATTTCTTTGTCGATCCTGACAAATAGGACAAGGGTCGCTTTGGGCCACATTATGACAAAAAGAACACTCAACAGTATTTTTCTTCAAGTTAATAACCGCCTGACCAAAATTATCCAGATACTCTTGCGGAGTATGCAATAAATAAAAGGACAGTCTTGCCGCAGTCTTTGGACCGATACCAGGTAATTGTTCAAAAGAGTTAATCAGCTCTTCCAGGGCTTTAGGCAGTCTCATCGATTCATCATTAGGTTTTTAGCTAATTTTTTCTTTAATTGATCAAAGGCTTTATTAATTACTTTAGCCACCGCTTTAGGATTGGCGCCATCTTCAAAAGCTAACTCTTTTATTTTTTGTTCTCCGGTTACTGTCACCGCTGTTCCCTGTTCGTTAATGGTAATGGTCTGCCGGGCCATTTCTTTTTGCATTTTCTTCAAATCTCCCAATTGTTTTAATAGACTCATATCAATCATTACTTATCACCTCCAAAGATTTTTTTAGCCACATCATAAATATGATCATCATCCGAACCTGAAAAAACCGGATCAGCTTTCTTACCCCCTAAGGCCGAGGGGCGTTTTTCAACCAGACGGTAAAAAAGACTCACCGGGCAATCAAGAATCTCACTGGCTACCGTCTCAACTATTTGACGATTAACTTCTTTCTCTAAGCATTCCTTATGAAACTGATAATAAACCCCGAGGGTTAAGCGGTTGTTTTTAAAAGAAACTGGGTAAGCCGCCTTTAAAAAGGCTTCCAGGGAATGATTCTTGGGCTTAATTTTTTTTAAGAGAACTCGCCATTGTTCCTCACTAATAATTTTTTGACTATTTTTAATATCTCCTTTTCCCTTAAGGGTAGTTTTCTTTTTTTTCTCTGGTTTTTTTATTTTTTCTTTTTTATTTTCGACCAACTGTTGACGACCAGGGCTTTCCCGATCGACCCCAACCGCCTGAGCCATCGCCAATTCTACTACTAAAACCGGTAAATCTGCTTTTTTGGCTTTATTGGCCGCCCGAGAGAAAATTTCTACCCAAGCAACAAGTTGTCTAATCGAAAAACTACTCTCTTGACCATCAGAAAGCCCCCAAACACCGTGAAGAAATCGCCGTAAAAAACCCAACAGACCCTTAAGATAAGACGGCCAATCAACACCGCTATCATCCAAACGGGCAACTTCTTCTAAGGCCGAAGATAGATCCCCACCATCAATAAAAGACAAGATCCGGTCCGACCAAAACAGGCTTTGATCACCAATAACCTTCTTGGCTAATTTAACAGTAATCGTTTCCTTGGCAAAGGATAGCTCTTCTAAGATTTTTTGACCATCACGAAAACTGCCATCAACATTTTGGGCAATAATTTTTAAAACTTGATCGCTTTCTAGTCTCAGTTTCTCTTTTTTAACCACTCTTTTCAAAGACCGTAAAACCTCCTGTTCACTGGCCTTATGAAAATTAACCCTTAAACAACGGGATAAAACCGTTTGGGGAATTTTCTCTGGGTTGGTAGTACACAATATAAACACCACTCGAGAAGGCGGTTCTTCTAATGTTTTAAGGAGAGCATTAAAGGCTTCATTGGTTAACATATGGACTTCGTCAATAATGTAAATTTTGGTCTTGCCCTTAACCGGGGCCAAAAAAACCCCCTCTTTTAATTGACGAATATCGTCAATGCCCCGATTGGAGGCGGCATCAATTTCCAAAACATCTAAAAAGGCTCCCCCGTCAATAGCTAAACAGGCCGAACAGCGATTACAAGGATCAATCTGACCAGATTTTTTATTTTCACAATTTAGGCTTTTGGCAATAATCCTCGCCACGGACGTTTTGCCAATTCCCCGAGGACCAGCCAATAGCAGGGCATGAGGAAATGAGCTTGACAACAAGATTCGACCCAGAGCTTCCCTGGCTTCGGTCAAATCAATTTCGGCAACCTTCTTAGGACGATATTTTAAATAAAAAGCCATTCTAAAAATTTATAATTACTAATTTCTAAACAAGCTCAAAACCAAAAAGCTGAAAATGTCAAAACTTTTAGCTTAAAGACTTTTAGCTTTAGTTTTGAGCTTTAAACTTTGAGCTTTAAACTTTAATCATTTCTCCACCAGCCGACCCAAGCCGTGCTCAACAAAATCCCAAACTGTCTCATCAATCTCTTCCTGATAGGTAATTGCTTCTTCTTGGGCGCAGGGATAGCAAACAACAATATCGCCCAAAATCAATCTTCCTTCTGGGGTCCGACCTTCATCTTGAGGAAAGGCTAAAACATCCGAAATCCTATCTAGGTTGCGATAGACCTGATTAAGCTGACGCATTTTCCGCCTACCAACCAAAGCTAAACTTAATTCAACATCACCCAGCCCGAGATCAAACAAGTATTTGTTAATTTTCTTTCTTAAGATTTGACGGTTTATGCGATAACCAGCATTAGCTTTGATATCAATTATTACCATCAGTTTTAATAAGAATTAACTTTTTGTCTTTTTATTAAGCTCTTCTTTGACTATCCTGGCGACCGTGGAACCATCGGCTCCACTGCCAATCCGGCCCATTACCTGACCCATCAGAGGACCAAAATCGACTAATTTTAAAAACCCTTTTTCTTCAATAACTCCTTGAACTAGCTGACGAATTTTTTCCTCTGAGATTGACTGGGGAATAAAATCAGCTAAAATTGCTAACTCTGCCTCCTCCTGCTCTTGTAAATCTTTTCGACCGGCCTGACGATAAGAATCAATTGATTCTCGACGGTTTTTGGCTTCCTTTTTAACCACTAAATCAATTTCTTCCTTTGTTAATTCCCGTTTTGCTTCGATCTCCTGATTGTGAATCGCCGACAGTAATAGGCGCAAAACTGAAACCCGCAATTTATCCTGCTTCGTCATCGCCCCTTTAAGAAGCCAAGTTAAATCTTGCTTTGAGGTCATCGTCTTATTCTCGCCTCCCTTTCCTTTTGTTTCTTTTCTTCTCGTTTTTGCTGAGATGGCTTAGTGTAACGAGCTCGTTTTTTTACATTAATAACAATATCGGCTGTTTTCCTTCGAAAAGAGGAAATAAGCTGATCGCTAGATTCTCCTGGTTTTTGTTTAACAACCACTGCCATATGTTTACTATATTAAAGTGAACACCTCCTTCAATCATTTTAAATTAAAAATTAACTAATACTAAAAAGGCCAAAAGTCTGCCTCTTTACTTTCTAAGATTATACTTTAAAGGAAGAGTCTTGACAATAAACTTGCCCCCCGAAGGCAACTTCAGCCATAACCCTCAAAGATTGCCCCAAAAACAGATTAATCAAAAAGTTCGTCTTAAATCATTAACCGTAACTAAGACTAACAAGCCAATTAAAAGAATTAAGCCAATTTGATTAGCATAACCCTCAATCTTGGCTCGTTTTTTTTGACCGATAATGTTTTCGGCCAAAACAAAAGCCACCCGTCCACCATCTAGGGCCGGAAAGGGAATTAAGTTGAAAATAGCCAAATTGATCGATAATATCCCGGTAAAATGAATCAGGGCCCAAGGCCCAGATCGAGATACTTCTCCAGTGGCCTGATAAATACCAATCGGTCCAGCAATTTCAGCTGGAATTCCCTGGCCGGAAATTAGCCTGACCAATATTTGACCCAAAACCAAGACCATCTGCTCTATCCAAAAAAGAGCCTCCCTAAGACCGCTATAAATAGCCTTGGGAATCATTTTGTAAAAGGGGTAAAAGCGATTTTGGGTTTGAGAAATAATCACTCCTGTCGCCCCTTCTCCTGGGGGAGGGTTTTCTCTAACTGACATTTGAACCATTAATTGGCCGTCTTGACAAAACCAAAAATTTCCCTCCTGATCGCCAGTTTTTTCTTGATTAAGACAGGGGTTATTTTCCCTTTGAAGACCTAAAGTAATTTTTTCTTCGGCGTTGTTAACAAAATTAATAAATTCTTCGGTGCTGTTAATTTCTTGACCGTTGGTTAAAATAATAACATCTTCCTCTTCTAAACCAGCCTCTTGGGCAGGCGAATCGGGCATCACCGCAACAATTCTAACCTGATCCGTTTCTTCGGGAATTCCCAAAAAGGAATAAACCAAACAAAATAAGCCAATCCCCAAAAACAAGTTCATCACTACTCCTGCCAATAAAATTTTTATCCTCGTGCCCCTACTTTGACTAGAAAAAGATCGTCTCTGGTCCTTATTGACTCGGCCGTCTTCCCCTAAAAGACGGACAAAGCCGCCAAAAGGAAACAAATTAATAGAGTAAATTGTTTCGCCAATTTTCTTCCCCCAGATTCTTGGTGGAATACCAAAACCAAACTCCTCTATTTTTATTCCGGCTCTTTTAGCTAATAAAAAATGTCCCCCCTCGTGAACCAGTATTAGTAAAGATAAAATAAGAAAAAAATATAAAACGGTCATAAAAAGAACTACTTTTAGTAAAAAAACAAAAACCTTAACGACGATTTAAAAAAAACTATCCGGAGTGAAACTATAATGATTCCAGCTCAGTAATTTTCTTATCTCCTAACCGATCAACCTCTTCAATTTGACTATCGGTTAACTCTTGAAGTTTTTCTTCCTGGCGAAAGGCGTCATCCTGGCTAATTGCTCCCGCCTCTTTTTGGTCTAAAATTCGACTTCTTTCTTCGGCTCTGATTTGTCTGATCATTACCCGAGCGGCTTCTAGCTTTTTTTTCAGAAGTCGAATATATTCTTCCCTTCTCTGAGCCGACAAAGAGGGAAGAGTTGCCCTAACCGCATCTTTACCCACTGTCAGTGATAAACCTAATTCCGACGCCTCTAGGGCTTGAGTAATATTTTTAGCCACCTTAGGATCCCAGGGTTGAATCACTAAACAATTAGCCCCCTCGACGCTGATTGAGGCCAATTCTTTAATTTTTAATTCTTCTGCCCCCTCATAGGCCAAAATACCAATATTTTCTATTAGGGCCGGATTGGCTCTGGAGGTTCTCATTGAAGCAACGTCTTCTCTTAATAGGTCCAGGGCCTGAACCATTTTGGTCTTTGTTTCCTCTAGCATTAACTTTTTTTAAAATAAATCACTAAAAAAGCAAAAAATAAAACTAAATTTCTAACCGATAAATGTTTTTAACCTGAATGTTCTCTCCGGTTTTGGCAATCATTTTGGCAAGTAAATCTTTAACTGGGATTTTGGGATCGCGAATATAGTTTTGGGCCAACAGTTCTTTACTGTTAGCCGGATCCATGGCAACCACCTGCATTGCCAGTTCTTTGCCCAAATCGCTAAAATCCTGGGTCCGGGCGACAAAATCAGTCTCGCAGGAAAGGGCTACTAGGGCGCCCATCTTGCCATTACTATGAACATAGGCAAAAACCTTACCCTGATTGGTTTCCCGATCGGCCCTTTTAGCCACGATTTCTCGATTGCCCTTTTTTAATTCTTTAAGAGCCTGGTCAAAATTTCCCTGAGCTTTTTCCAAGGCTTGGCGACAAGCCATCACTCCCACCCCAGTTTGTTCTCTTAATTTTTTAACTGCCGATATGGAGGCTAAAGCACTACTATTAGTCATGTTTAATTTTCTTTAAGGCTTTGACAATTTGATCAAGAATGTATTCGACGCTGGCTTGAGCATCATCATTGGCTGGAATTACCTGGTTGATATTGGTCGGATCAGCGTTAGTGTCAATAATCGCCACCACGCCAATGCCCATTCTTTTGGCCTCTCTAACCGCCGTTTGCTCTTTCTTAGGATCAACAATAAACAGGTTTTGGGGTAATTCCTCAAGGCCAACAAGACCACCATAAAGATCCTGAAGACGGCGCTGTTCTCTCCTTAAAACACTAATTTCATATTTAGTTAAATTGGGGTTTTTTTCTAACAATTTTTTATCAAGCTCTTCTAAGCGATTTAGATTTTTCTTTACTTCCAGCCAGTTAGTTAATAAGCCGCCAATCCAGCGAGAGTTAACATAAAACATGCCTGTTTCCTGGGCCGCTTTTTTGATTGCCTCCGTTGCTTGCCTTTTGGTTCCCAAAAAGATTATTTTCCCCCCATTCTTAACAGAATCAACCAAATAATCAATGGCCTCTTCTAGTTGGGTTTTAGTTTTAATTAAATCAAAAATGTGGGTTCCTTCTCGGGCAGTAAAAATATATTCCTGCATACGGGGGTTAACTTTAGAAACCGAGTGGCCAAAATGACAACCAGCCCGGAGTAACCCCTCCAAAGAAATATCACTATTGTTAATTACTTTCGGACTAACAGCCGTCATCCTAGAAGAAGTTTTTTTCTTGGTAGTCTTGGTGGCTACTCTAGAAGTTGTTTTCCTAACCGCCACTTTTTTTTCTTGTTTTACGGTGGTTTTTTTGCTTGCTTTGCTATTTGCCATATTAGTCTCCTTTTAAACCGCCATTCGATCCGCTTTTTTAAGCCAGGAGATCAGCTCGAATGGGTGTGATGTGATTTATGTTCTGATACATTGTAACTTGAAAGTTAACAAAAAGCAATTTTCACTCCCGTTGCTTCCCTTCTTTATTAAGAAGGCGAATAAAGTTGGCCAATAGGCAAGCAACCGTCACCGGCCCTACTCCCCCCGGCACCGGAGTAATAAAGCGAGCCTTATCCTTAACCTCAAGAAAGTCAACATCGCCTTCTGGAGAACCGACATCAATAATTATCTGCTCCGAAAAAACCATCGCCTTTTCAATCAAATTGGGCTGGCCGGTGGCAGAAATTATAATTTCTGCCGACTGAGTATAATCTGACAATAGCTTCGTCTGGCGGTGACAAGTGGTCACCAGGGCGCCATATTTACCAAGAAGGGCCGCTAAGGGTCGACCAACAATATTAGACCGGCCCACCACCACCACTTTTTTTCCTAATAACTTGGTCTTGCCTGACCCTGCCTGTTCCAGTATTGCCATCACCGCCTCAACCGTTGCCGGCAAAAAAGAACTTTTCCCTGATATCACCTGAGCCAGCCTCTGACTAGTTAAGCAATCGACATCCTTATTAAAAGCAATCTCGTCAATTATCCTCTGTTGAGCAATTCTAAATTTTTTTGGCAAAGGTAATTGAAGCATTATTCCCCCTACCCGCCGGCTCTGATTTAACTTTTCAATCAGATCCAATAAGTCGTTTTCGGTGACGGCTTTCGATAATCTAATTGGCCTGAACTTAATTCCGACTCTTTTGGCCGCCAGCCACTTCAAATTAAGATAAATTTGGGCCGCCCGATCATTACCGACTAAAATATCAACTAAGGTTAACTTTTGGAGCTCTGGCGGCAAGAGAGAAAAGCTTTTGGCTACTTTTTGTTCCAACTTTTCGGCAAAATCTTTACCAGAAAAAACTGTCACCATATCAGGCTATTTTAGCATGATCAGACATTAGTCTAATCCTGGGGCGGGAAATTTGTCGGTCAATTCTTTAACCTTTTGCTTCATCTTGACCGGTTTGACCTGAGCGTTAATGATCAGGTCAAACCATTGAGCGATTAGAATCATTTGCTCTTCTTTCATCCCTCTCGTTGTTAGCGCCGGTGTTCCTAATCTAATTCCCGATGGAGAAAGCGGCGGCCGAGGATCATAAGGAATGCTGTTGGCATTAACAACAATACCGGCCTCTTCTAAAAGCAGGGCGGCCCTCTTACCGTCAATATTTTTATTTCTCAAGTCAATCACCATTAGATGGTTATCGGTTCCCCCCGAAACCAAATCAAAACCAAGATTAGCCAATTCCAAAGCTAATCGGCTAGCATTTCTGACAATTTGTTGGCCATATTGCTTAAAATCTTCTCTACCGGCCTCTTCTAAGGCAATGGCAATGGCGGCAATATTGTTCTCGTGAGGCCCACCCTGAAGACCAGGAAAAACCGCTCGGTCAATTTTCTTGGCTAAACTCTTATCCTTTATTAGACCCTTTTTGGTAATTAAAATCATTGCTCCTCGCGGGCCGCGTAAGGACTTATGGGTGGTGGTGGTAACAACATCGACCCAAGGCACCGGCGAAGGATGAGTCCCGGCAATTACTAGGGCCACAATATGGGCAATATCAGCCATCAAATAAGCGCCAACTTTATCAGCAATTCGACCAAAGCGAGCAAAATCAAGAGTTCGAGAATAAGAGGTTGTCCCGGCAATAATAATCTTTGGCCGCTCTTTTAGGGCCAGTTGGGCTATTTTTTCATAATCAAAAAAACCATTTTTATCAACTTTATACTGAACACTATTAAAATACTTGCCCGAAAAGGTAATCTTGGGATGACCATGAGTTAAGTGGCCGCCAGAAGGTAAATCGGGCCCCATAATTTTGTCTCCCGGCTCAAGCAGGGCAAAATAAACCGCCGCATTAGCCGGTGAACCGGAATAAGGCTGAACATTAACCTGGGGAACACCAAATAGTTTCTTGGCTCGATCAATGGCTAAGTTTTCGACTTTATCAACAAATTCTTGGCCCTGATAATAACGCCGCCCCGGATAACCCTCGGCATATTTGTTTTGGAAAACCGATCCCAAAGCTTCTAAAACTGCCCTTGAGGCATAGTTTTCAGAAGGAATCATCATCAGTGTTTCTTGCTGACGCTTAATCTCGTCTTTAATTAACTGAAAAATTTGCTTGGTCATCAAATTAAACCCTTTATTTCTAATACTTCTATTATCTTCTTGGCAACATCGGCAATCGATTTTTCTCCCGAAATGCGGACACTCCGATCAGGAAACCTGGTCAATAACCAGTCATAACCCTGAGCAAAGCGCCTCAACTGAGACAATTTTTCAAAAATTTTTTCTCTTTCTCCTCGACCCCCTATTCGTTTGACGGCCTGTTCTGGACTGATATCAAGATAAATCACCAAGTCTGGTTCCAAACAATAACGATTAAGGTCAATTAGCCAATCTTTGTCCGCCACCAAAGAACCATAAGCCACTGTCGCCCAATAGTAACGATCGCAAAGAACCAGTTTCCCCCTATCAAGTTCTGGTTTAATGACTCTTTCCAAATGATCAAGACGATCGGCCACAAAAAGAAACTGTAAAGCAATAGGGTTTAGTTTTCCCTTTGAAGAAAGAACTCTTTCGATTAACTTACCCACCTCTCCGTCTCGAGTATGCTCCCGAGTCAGGCAATAACCACGGCCGGCCTTGATTAGTTCTTGCTCCAATAGAGCCATCTGGGTTGATTTGCCACTGCCATCAAGACCCTCAATAACAATTAACTTGCCAGAAACAGATTTTTTAGTCATGTTAATATCAATTTTAACCTCTTGTTCTCAATTTGGCACCAGGAATTTTTTTCCATAGCCCACAAGATAGCTTTCCTTCCCAACAAATCTTTTCAGTTTGACAACTAGGGCCAACATTAGCAAACAATAGTGGGGCCACCCCTTTAACAAGACTCATCATCTTTTTTGCCAACGCCCTAATTTCCCATTGAGCCCGCGCACAAGTCCGAAGACGAAAAAAATTAGCCAGTGATCGAGCATTCATGGTAACAACAATTTTTGTTTCACAGGCGTTGGGCAAAACAAACCGAGCATCTTCTGGCCAAACACCCGAACCAATTAAGTCTTGGTAAACCCCTTCGACTGTTTCCATTGCCCGATGGAATTTCTTTTTTTTCTCTTTACTATAAGATACTTTGGGAGGAATAATATAGGCTATTTCTTCTTTAGACAAGTCGACGTAGCGTTGAGATTGTTGGGAAAAAGAGGCAATTCGGTGACGAACCAGCTGATGAGAACAGGCTCGAGAAATTCCTTCAATGGCAAAAGTGAAAGAAGCGTGCTCAATCGTTGAGGTGTGGCCTGAAGCCGTCACCAGGCTAATTAATCTTTTTTGAGTCTTTCGATCGGTCTTTTTAACCAATTGGTCGGCTCCTATTGGGGAATAACACTGACGAATAGCCGCGGCTACTGTTGCCTCGGCTTCTTGAGTCTGGGCGATTAATCTCACCTTTAACTTTACTTCTTTAGCCATCAGTAAAAATTTCTTCCAAAATCATAACCACCTTGTTCTCTAGCTGTTTGATGGTGCCATTATTGTCAATTAGAAAATCGGCCTTCTCTAAGCAAGCCGGAATGTTGCGCCCCACTTGGCCATCACCGCTGAAAAAATCTCGTTTATCGATCTGGACAAATTCTTCCCAAGTTAATGGTTCACCTTCTCGGGCTCGCTTCCTGGCCCAAAGAAAGCGTTGTTTTTGAGGGGCTCTAAGTCCAATTAAGTAAAAACCGGGTTGATTTTTAAAAAAATTAACCTCGGCAAGGCCCCGAATCGAATCGATGGCAATTTTAGGATTTTTTTGTTTTTGAGCTATTTGCCAGGTCCGCCAGGCTAATACTTCAGAACCATAATCTTGTCTTATTTGGTCGGCAACTGCCAACAGTCTTTCTCTGGTTATCTCCTGACCACGAGCAGTAATTTCCTCTCGGATTCGATCCGATAAAGACAAACAAAAAAAACCTCTTTTTTGCAAAAAGGCAATTACTGTCCCTTTACCGGCACCAATCGGACTAACTAGACCAATAACTATTTTGCTTTCTGAGGTGATGGCCATTGTTCTAATTTAATACCCGCCTCATGAATCATTTTTTGGGCAAAATCATCCGGATAGGGATGCTGATAAACAATCCTTTTTACTCCGGCATTAATTAAAATTTTAGTACAAATCGTACAGGGTTGATGGGTAACATATATCGTACTATTTTTCGAAGAAACTCCATGGAGGGCACATTGAATAATAGCATTCTGCTCCGCATGAACCGCCCGACAAATCTCATGGCGAGTACCAGAGGGAATGTTAAGTTGATCACGAATACAGCCAATTTCACCACAGTGGGCCATTCCCGCTGGGGCCCCATTAAACCCGGTGGTTAAAATATGTTTGTCTCTGACTAAAACCGCACCAACCTTTCGCCCCTCCCTAATGCAAGTACTCCTAGTGGCCACTAGTTGAGCCAACTGCATGAAATAGTCATCCCATTCTGGCCGGTGGTTATTTTTTTTCATTAACCTTTTTTAGTATACCCTATTAATTAAGTATTTCTTATTTTAGCCGTTTTGCTATCAGTGGAAACCCAAATCCCCAGTTTTTTAAAAATATCCTTATCCGACCAAGACAATTCGTGGGTAGTGTGCATAAAACAACCCCTCAAATCTGGTAAAAAATCCTGAGCCTTTTTAGCTAAGGTATTAGTTTGAGACGAAACGTTTAAAGCTAATATCGCCTCAGAACAATTAAGGCTCTGTGATTTTTCTCCAATTTGTTTTTTAAAACGACTTACTTGTTTAATAACCGGCCCGGAAATTAAATCCAAGTCATCTGGAATATCGGCCAAAAACTTAATCGCATTTAAAACTGCCGCTGTTTCAGCATGAAGAAGCGGAGAGTTTTTACCGGTAATGACCCGACCATTGGATAATTCTATGGCCGCACCACAAAAAACACCATTTTCTCCTTTCCCAGGTTTACTCTTAGCCGCTTTTTCTGCTTTCCGAGCCGCCGGGACTGTTGCCAAATATTCCTCATCTATCCCTAATTTATCCAACAAGAAAGTCATTTTATTCAAAACTTTTTGATCTATCAAGCCTTCTTGATATTCCTGCCGATAGCGAAACAAGTAAAAAACCACTTCTTTTTTAGCCGCCTCACCAACAACCTTCTCGTCAATAATCCCCTCTGTCAAAACATTAAAACCCATATCGGTTGGCGATTGATAACAACAAGAAGAGTCCTTTTGGCCCCAAATTCTATCAAGAATCGTCTTAATAATAGGAAAAGCCTCAATATCACGATTATAATTAACCGCTTCTTCTTGATAAGCCTGAAAATGAAAAGAGTCAATTAAATTAAAATCACCTAAATCCGCTGTGGCCGCCTCATAGGCAACATTAACCGGATGATTAATCGGCAAGTTCCAAACTGGAAAAGTTTCAAATTTGGCATAACCGGATGTTAATCCCCTCTTGGCATCTTGATATAACTGACCCAAACAGGTGGATAGTTTACCTGAGCCGCCCCCGGCTCCCCAAACCACCACCAGGGGTTTTTTGGTCTTGATATAGTCATCACGACCATAACCGTGGTCGCTCAAAATCCTTTCTACTCTCTTGGGGTATTCCTCAATCTCGTAACGTTTAAAAACTTTAACCCCCATTCTTTTTAATCTTTTTCCCAAGGTCTTGGCTCTTTCTTCTTGAGCAAAACGATTAATCACCACCCCCAAAACCGGCAAACCAAAATCAGCCAAATCTTGTAATGTTTTAATCGTCGCTAAATCGTAACTCATATCCCAGTCGCCGCGAAGCTTACCCTGCTCCAATTGCTTAGCTGAAACACAATATAATATCCCCAAATCTTTACCTAAGCTTTTCAAAAGCATTGCTTTCATGTTGGGATGATACCCGGGTAGGGTTCGAGAAGCATGAAAGTCATCCAACAATTTACCGCCAAATTCCAAATAGAGCTTACCGGAAAATTGGACTAGCCGATCTTCAATCGCTTGTTTCTGAGCCGTTAGATATTTTGCCGTATTAAAGCCAATTTTTCTTGAAAGTTTCATAACACAACTGTCAGTTTTTACTTGGTTTCCGCCATGAGGCCCATTTACATTTAGGGTAATTACTACAGCCATAAAAATGTTTCCCCTTTTTGGTTCTTCGGATTACCACTTCGCCGCCGCAATCAGGACAAGACACACCCTCAATTTTTTCGGCATAGTTGGCGGTATATTTGCAATCAGGAAAGCGAGAACAAGATAAAAACTTACCAAACCGGCCAGTTCTAATAACTAACTCTCCCGTCTTACATTCGGGACATTTTTGGCCGGTTTTTTCAACTGGTATTTTTACCCTTTTAGCCTTTTCCTCAACCTTATCAACCTGATCAATAAAGGGCTGATAAAAATTACTAATTACCTTGTGCCACTCTTCTTTCCCATTGGCCACCTCATCTAAATCCTCTTCCATTTTAGCCGTGAAGGGCAAATCCATGATTTCAGGAAAATATTTGGCTAAAAAATCATTAGTAACTTGGCCTAAAATGGTCGGGACAAACCGTCCCTCCTTTTTCTGAACATAGTTTCGTCCTTGGATTGTGGAAATAATTGGCGCATAAGTTGACGGCCGACCAATCCCTTCTTTTTCCAAAACAGCAATTAGGCTGGCCTCTGAATAGCGGGGTGGCGGCACAGTTTCGAGCTTATCGGAAAGGAATTTTACTAATTCTAGGATGTTGCCAGATGAAAGATTGGGTAATCTTTCATCACCCTGACTCATTCTCAAAATTTTAGTAAAACCGGGAAAGATTAACCTTCTCCCTCGAGCGACAAACTGATAGTCGCCGGAATTAATTCTAGCCGTAATTGTTTCTGTTTGGGCATCAGCCGCCTGACTAGATAAGGCTCTTTGCCAAATCAACCGGTAAAGACGGTTGGCGTCTTGGGCAACATTTACTTCTGACTTACTAAAATCGGTTGGCCTAATCGCCTCATGGGCCTCTTGAGCGACTCTAGTTTTGGTTTTATAAAAATTAGCTTTATCGGGAACAAACTCTTGACCAAATTTTTGGGCAATTACTTGCCTGGCCCTAACTATTGCTTCTTTAGCCAGAGAAGTAGAATCCGTTCGGTGATAAGTAATCAAGCCTTCCTCATAAAGTTTTTGCGCCGCTCTCATGGTTCTTTGGGAAGAAAAACCTAACAATCGATAGGCTGTTTGCTGCATTGTCGAGGTAGTAAGAGGCGGGTATGGATGACGGCGACTGGTTTTTTTATCAACCTGGCCAACCTGAAATGGCGGTTTTAGATCATTAATAATTTTTTGGGCCTGATCGGCGCTTGCAATAGTGGTTTTAGTTGAGGTGTAATCACCGGCAAAAAGAGCTATTTTTTCTCGAGTTTGGTATTTTTTTCCCTTTTTGCTGATTAGTTCCGCCCTGAAGTTTTCGTCGCCCCTGGCAAATTCCCCCTCAATTCGCCAATATGGCTGACTAGAGAATCGCTCAATTTCTTTTTCTCTTTCAACAATTAAACGAACCGCTACCGATTGAACTCGACCAGCTGATAAACCACGACGGATCTTTTTCCAAAGAATCGGCGATAATTTATAACCTACTAGACGATCTAAAACACGACGGGCCGTCTGAGCATCAACTAAGTCCTGATCGAGACGACCAGATTTTTCTAGAGCCGCTAAAATTGCCGACTTGGTAATTTCGTGAAAAGTGATCCTATTAATATTCGTTTGGCTTTCCCCAGAACGACTATTGTTAATGCTTGCCAAAACATGATAAGCAATTGCTTCTCCCTCTCGGTCTGGGTCAGTGGCCAAATAAACAAATTTTGCCTTACCAATCGCCTTTTTAATTTCAATAACTGTTTTTTTCTGACCGGGAACGACTTCGTATTGCGGTTCGAAATTATTATCAACATCGATCCCCAATTTGCTTTTAGGCAAGTCCCTAATATGGCCCATGGTCGCCAACACCTGATAATCCTTACCTAAGAAACGCTCTAGGGTCCGAGCTTTAGTCGGCGACTCAACAATAATTAATTTCACTAAATATATAGGGTAGCAGAAAGACTTCTTTTTGCCAAGAGAAAAAAATTAAAAGGTTAAAAAGTAATATTGGTCTGATCGGTCTTATTGGACCGATATTTAGAAATTAGAAATTAAGAATTAGAAATTCTTTTTATCTTCTCCCCCACTCTCCCAAACCCAAATTAGCCGCCAATCCCCTAATCTCCAATTTTGTTAAAATTATGCTTACCTTACTGGCCTCAAAATTTAACTTTAGGCTGATTTCATCGACGGTTAAGTTTTGTTTTCCCAAAAGCGCCAAAACCACTTTCTCATCATCATCAAGATTAATTACACTATCATTGTTTGCCAATTTTAGATCAAATTCTTCTAGAACATCATTGGCTTCGGTGACTACTTTAGCGCCATTTTTAAGCAAGTAATTTGTTCCTGACGATAAATGACTGGTAATGTTGCCAGGAACAGCTAAAACGTCTCGGCCTTGATGAGCCGCTAATGAAGCCGTAATTAAGGAGCCTGATTTCAGCCCTCCTTCAATTATCAGCACCGCCGATGATAAACCGGCAATAATTCTATTGCGAGCGGGAAAATAACCGGGCAGAGGTTTTGTTTCCGGAGGTAACTCAGATAAAACTAGTCCCCGGACCAAAATATCCTGATACAAACGATAATTTTGGCTCGGATAAACAACATCTACTCCGCTACCTAAAACAGCCACCGTCTTGCCTCCAGCCTCAAGAGCTGATCGATGAGCCAAAGAGTCAATTCCCCTAGCCAAACCAGAAACAATAATCAAGCCCTGGCGGGCCAACTCACCACCTAGGCGAGTAGCCACTTGTCGCCCATAGGCGCTTGGCCCCCTTGTTCCCACCATTGCCAAAACCGGAGATGACCAAAAAGACTGCCAAGAATTAAAATCCCCCCGAGCAACACCGTTAACCAGTTTGCCCCGAGCAAAAAGAACCGGTGGACCATCGTCGATCGACAATAGTTTTTCCGGATAATAAGTATCAAGCTTGGTAATCGGCCAAATTAATGGTTGATAATCACTCAACAACCCTCTTAGATGTTCTTGGGGATTAATTCTTGTTCTTAAAGAGAGAAAGTCATTAATAATTTTTTGGTTCCAGCCCAAGCTTTGCCATTTTTGTCTCGAGGCCTGCCAGGCTTCTCTGGCAGAACCAAAAGCCTTAATAATTTGCCTAAACCGGCTCGGACCAACGTTATTTAAATAAGTAAATGCCAACCAAAACGGTCTTTCTTGATCGGCTAATTTTTGCTCTGTTATTGTCAATTGGTAAAAAATTCTTCCAAAATTTCTTTGGCAATTGGGGCCGCTTCTCTCGCCCCACCTCCACCGGATTGCAAAAAAACGGTTACCGAAACTACTGGCTTATCAAGGGGGGCAAAAGCGGTAAACCAAGCATGAGTTCTTTTATTTTCAAGATCGAATTCTGCCGTACCCGTTTTACAGGCGACCTGACCAATTTGGCCATCAATTTCAAAATCAAAAAAAACTGAGGCTGTTCCTCCAGGACGACAAGCAGCTACCATGCCAGAAAAGATCAGGCCCAAATTTTGATCATCAACTGTAATTTCCCGACAATTAATTGGGCCGCTATCGGCCAATCGGGGCTGACAAAAATAACCACCGTTAGCAAAAAAATTAGTCATCATGTTGGCCATTAATGGCGTAATCGCTAAATCTCCTTGGCCAATAGCAAAGTGAAAACTGTTACCCAAAAACCACGGTTCGCCGATGACTTCTTCTTTCCATTTGGGGCTAGGAACAAATCCCCGGGCTTCAACTGGTAAATCAATACCGGAAAGATCATTTAGAAAAAATTTCTCCGACCAATTAGCCATTTTTTCTGGACCTAACTTTTCCCCAAGGCGGTAGAAAAAAATATCATTCGAACGCTTAATCGCCTCAACAATATTAACATTCTGATCTTTCTTGCCATACTGGGTATAATACCAATTAGCATAGCGGTAATTATTAATCTCGATAAAGCCGGTATCTTCTATTTTGGTCTCGGACCCAATTACTCCCTCTTCCAGGCCAGCCAACCCGGAAACAAGCTTAAAAATCGACCCTGGTGGGAATCGAGCCGACACGGCCCTATTCAAAAAGGGCTGGTTTTCGTCAGCCAATAAAGATGCTATTTGGTAATCATTATGACTGGAGGCAAACAGATTAGGGTCAAAGCCCGGAGAAGAAACCAGGGCGATAATTTCCCCATTTTGGGGGTTACTTACCACTACCGCTCCCATCCTGTTAGACAAAAGATTAAAGGCTTTTTTTTGAATTTGGCTATCAATAAAAAGGGTAATGCTTTTACCTTCTTTGCTGGTCACCTCGCCAACCTCACGAATCTTCTCACCTTTAATATCCACCTCGCTAAGGCGATAACCATCCCGGCCCGCCAGCGCCGACTGGTAATACTCTTCTATACCTCCCCGGCCCACCAGCTGACCCGATTGATATTGACCAGAGGCAACTTCTCCTTGATTTGCCTGCCCCAAATAACCACTAATATGACCGGCCGCCTGACCCAAAGGGTAATAGCGTCGAAATAATTGTTCCACTTCTTTTCCGGAGGATTTTAATCTTAAACACTCCTCTCGGTCCTGCTCTTTCCCCTGATAAAGACAATAAGGAACGTCGGTTGCCAGTATCTTGCCATCACGATCAAAAACCGTTCCTCGAGCGGCGACTAATTTTTCTTTAATAATTCTATTTTGCTCTGCTTGACTCCGAAAATCCTTACCCTGAATAATCGTTAATTGACCCAGGCGAAACAACAAAAAGAAAAAACAAATTGATAAGATCAGGCGATAAATCTTGATCATGCTAATCTGGTAAACTCAACTTCTCCTGATCAAGGCCGAAAACTCGGCATTTTAAATAATTAACAAGATAGGCAGTAACCAAAAAAACTATCGACCAAGAGCCAAGATGATGCCAAGACAATAAGTCTTGCCATAAACCAACCCAAAACGCCCAAACAAAAACTTTTTCTCCATGATAAAAAGTCAAAATAATAATTAATATTAACGTCACCGGAAAAGGAATTAGCACCGCCTCTAAAAAAGCCGTCAGAAATAAAACTAACACTAAAACCGGCCAAGTAAAATTACTTTTTATCATTAATTATTTAACAATCAAAAAAACCTCTGTTAGTCGATCAAGGTCAATCAATTTCTCTATTCGGGCCTGTTTAAATAATTTATCTTGACTTTCCCACATTTGCGCTACTTTGCCAATTAAAATACCGGTCGGATCATTAAGCAAAACAACCAAATCGCCTTCTGCCACCTCTTCTTCTCTTAATATCTCCTTAATCGTTCCCCCGGTCATTATTCCCCTTCCTCTTTGACAAACAGGCGAATCATTAAAACAATCAGGTTGATTAGCAAAAATTAAAACCGGTAGTTCCAATGACGAGCTTCCTAATTTAACCAGCCTGGCTTCATAATCATAGACCTCAGTAATTCGACCGACCAAATGCTGATTACTAACAACTAGCTGATCAACTAGAACACCAGCCCTCTCTCCTTGATTAATAATAAGATAATCGCCTGATCGGCTAATTATTTTTGCTGGCAAAAAATGGTAATCTTTAGGATAAAATTCGATTAAGTTTTTTAAATTCTGATTTTCATCATGAAGATATTGTAATAAGGCAATTTCCCCTGTTAATCTTACCAATTCCTCCTCAAGCTCTTGATTTTCCTCTTCCAAGGAAATCGTTCTACCGGAAGAAAAAAAATGTTGCCAACCGTTATTATTTAAACGATAAACAGACTCTTTTAGGGACCGGAACGGCCAATTAAAAATATTCTTTAGGGGAGCAAATAATGACCAGTAGTCCAATAAAAATATTATTAGGGCTAAAAAAACATAGCCTCCAAAGATTTTTTTGTTAAAATTTTTCCAAGCTGACACCCCAGAAAGAAACTAATTAATACCGATAATTTTAACCCGATCGCGAAGGTCAATGTCCTCCAGTAATTTGCCGCAACCTAAAGCTACTGCCGCTTGAGGATCTTCAGCAATAAAAACCGGCATTTTAGTTTCTTGAGAAAATAGGCGATCAATGCCGGGTAGGCTAGCCCCACCGCCGCATAAGGTTATCCCTTTCTCAAGAAAATCGTTGACTAATTCTGGTGGAGCCTCTTCTATCATTTCATTAACTGTGCCAATAATTTGATTTAAAATTGGAGCAATCGCTTCTCTAATTTCTGAGGCAGAAACTTTGACTGTAATTGGTAAGCCTTTTTCTAAACCTCGGCCTCGGACAACGACCTCTGACTCTTTTTTTTCGGGTAAAGCACTGCCAACCTCAATTTTAATCTCCTCTGCCGTCGAAGGACCAATTAAAAGAGAATATTTTAATCTTAAAAAATTAATAACCGCCTCATCCATTTTATGACCGGCCAGCTTTAACGATCGATTCAAGACTATCCCTCCCAAAGAGATAACCGCAATTTCAGTCGTACCGCCGCCGATATCACAAACTAAACTGCCACTTGGGCTATCTACCGGTAATCCTGCTCCAATCGCCGCCGCCATTGGTTCTTCAATTAAAAAACAGTTTCCCGCCCCCGCCTCAATCGTAGCATCGAAAACCGCTCGCCTCTCTACTTCTGTCGATCCCGATGGGGTCCCAATAATAACGGTCTCTCGAAAAAGTCTCCTCCAAAAAGAATCTTTTTCCGCTACCTTATCTAAATAATAAGCCAATATCGCTTGAGCGGCGTCAAAGTCGGCAATTACCCCGTTGTGAAGGGGATAGAAAGCTTCGATCGCCTCAGGGGTTTTCCCAATCATTTTTTTAGCCTTGGAACCAACCGCCAAAACCTTTTTAGATTTTTTTTGTCGCGCCACTACCGACGGCTCTCTAAAAACCAAGCCTTTCCCTCTTTGGTAAACTAGAGTATTAGCCGTTCCTAAATCAATGGCAATACCTGGAGAAACCTTAGCAAATAAACGCCGCCACATTATTTAATAGTATAGCACCAACCCCCAAAATACTAACATTCAAAAGCACTTAAATAATATCTGTCTTGACGACCCTTAAAATTTAAGATATTATGAATTTTAATGAAGGCTAAATCTTTGTCTGCCAGCTATCAATATAATGTAGTAGCCTTTTTTTTACTGTCTTTTTTACTGCTTATTAACCCTTCTGCTTCCTTGGCTCAAACTAGCTCTCCCCACCTATCTTTGACCCCTACCGTTAAAGAGGTTAATACCGGTATTAATTTTAATGTTACTGTTTCGGTTGATACTGGCGGTCAACGGGCAAGTGGTGTTGATGCTGTGGTTCAGTATGATTCTTCTCTATTAGAAGTTGTTAGTGTCAGCGAGGGAACATTTTTTCCTACCATCACCACAATAACCACCACCTTGGGCAAGGTGGAAATTTACGGTGTCGCCGATACTGGCAGTCCCAAAACAGGAACGGGTACATTAGCAACCATAACCTTCAAGGGTAAGGCTCCAGGAACAGCGGCAGTTAGTTTTGTTTGTCAATCAGGCAGCACCAGTGATTCCAATGTTAATTCTACCAGTGATACTGATGTCATTGTTTGCGCCAGCAATGTTAACGCCTCTTATGTTATCACTGGTCAATCCACAACCACAACCCCAGCCGCGACTGCCAGCGCTGAGAGTTTACCTCAAACTGGGTTTTTAGAACCAACTGTCCTCATGATTGGCGGCGGAATCATCCTTATGATTCTTGGCCTTGCTTTCATTTTTTAACTTAAGATAATTTTTTCGTCATGAAAAATAAAAAAACCATTATTGTTATCGTGGTTCTAGTTTTGGCTGTCGGTCTTGTTGTCGGCCTAGTTTTGGGAATGGATAAGGTAAAAAATTTGTTTGGTCAAGCCGCCGGTCAACAACAACCACAAGGGGTCCGAGTAACTAGTGTTACCGCTAATTCCGCCACTATTGTCTGGCAAACAGCCATTCCGGTTATTGGCCAAATTGAGTATGGCACCACTCCAGGTAGTTTCTTGCTCCGAAGCGCTGAGACCAACCAAATCGCTAATCATAATCTAACCCTATCTCCCCTTTTACCAGAAACAATTTACTATTTTAGAATCCGGGTCGGTGACCAGGTTTACGATGATAATGGTGCCCCCTACTCTTTCACTACTAAAGCTGTTGTCGAAACTGCTCCCGCACCACCTCTTCAACAAAACATCGCTCCCTCCGATGAGGAAAATATCGTGCCCGAACCTGACAATGCCAGTTCTGAAATCACCCCCGCTCCCACTGCTATCAACCAGACCACCTCCGAGGACGAAGAAACAGAATACACCCTAGGTGATTTTGTCGAAAGATTTGGTACCTCTGACCCGGAGTTTGATCTTAATAAAGACGGTGTTGTTAACAGTCAGGATTGGTCTTTGTACCAACAACAAAACCCATAAAGCAAAAGTTTTTTATTTTAAGATAGGGCCAAAACCACAGCGGAATTAATTTTCGAATTTTCAACCGACCAATTTTTCAATGAATTTTCAAATTATTAAATTTTCATTGTAAATTACAACATTGGTTATTTATTGTAAATTGTAAATTAGTAAATTCTATCTTGTTTCAAGATAGGGCCAAGATCACAGGCTTTGCCTGTGGGAATCTATAAATTCCTCAGGACAATTTTTCTAATAGGGCAGGGCTGGAGAGACTCGAACTCTCAGTCCGGGTTTTGGAGACCCGTGGTTTACCAGTTAACCGACAGCCCTAAAAAACTTACTTTAGCTTGCTTGTTTCCTTATGAGAAGTTGTCTTTCGACATCCGGGACAATACTTATTAATGGTTAATTTCTCTGGTAAGTTAATTTTATTTTTCTCGGTAACATAATTTCTCTTACCGCAAACAGAACAAACTAATCCCACTAAAATTCTATTTCCTTTTTTGGCCATAATATTCCCCTCCTTTTTTTTAAAAAATTATTATCAATCATCAAGTCTATATTTATAATCGTAATCATCAAGAGTTAATTTCAGGGCCTTTTTCAAATTATCCCTTCCATATCCGCTTTTTAAAAAGACCTCCCTGTTACAAGCATCTTTTTCATTAATAAAATACTCATAATGAACAAGCTTTAATGGCCTTCTGGAAGAGGTAGATCTGACTTTCCCTCTAGTATGACAAGCCAACCTTTCTTTAAGATTTTTAGTAAAACCTACATAAAGACACCTATCCTTAAGGCTGTTCAATGTATAAACATAATACCTCATAAATATCTGCCTCTATCCTTATGTTTTTATATACCAAAAAGAAGCCAAGTCTGACTTTGGCCCTCCTCTAACTCTAAGGCAAGCCAAGTCTGACTTGGCCCTCTTCTAACTCTAACCGAGTTAGACTCGGGAGCCGACGATGGGAATCGAAGACTAACCCGAACCATTTTTGGTTTCTCGATAGTCATCAATAACCCTTAAGAAACTTATCGCCAACTAAAAAAGCTCTACCTTCTGATGGGTTCTCACCCATCATCGCTCTTTTGAGCCGACGATGGGAATCGAACCCATGACCCCGTCTTTACCAAAGACGTGCTCTACCACTGAGCCACATCGGCAAAAAATCCAAGAGCCACCTCTCGGATTCGAACCGAGAACCTACTGTTTACAAAACAGTTGCTCTAACCAGCTTAAGCTAAGGTGGCTTATCAAGCCTATCAGTAAAGCTAATTTTAACATAAAATGTCTTCTTGCTAAAATTAAGCTGGTCTAATAAAATAGAGCTTACGCTTGGGCCCGTAGTCTAGTGGTAGAACATCGCTATGGCATAGCGAAGGTAGGGGTTCGATTCCCCTCGGGTCCACCAAACGGGATACTCATAGTATCAAACCGTTGAATGTATTGAAATAACGGGCTAATTTCGGTGTTCGAATAGCCCGGATAGCTCCAAGTCATTCCAGAGGGGAATATCGAACACAAGAGCACTCGTATCTGACCAAGATCTGATTCCTGATACGTTTTACCCAAATTTGCAAATTTATCCTTCATAAAGGTGATAATAGATTCAAGGTTATATTTTGCGAGTACCGTGTCATCTTTTGATATTTGAACAGTGATAATTTGCTCTTCAATTAGCTTGTTTTGTTCTTTAAATATTTCATCACTATAAGTTCCGCTGAGATTTTTTTCAATTAATGATTGTCTCAGGGTACGAAGTTGTTTTAATTCAGTATCTGCTTCATTTTTTCTTTTCTGCAGTTGAGCTACTCTTTTGTAATATGTTCTGCGTAATAAGGCAATAAAAGCCTCTAAAAAATCTTTGGTCGGGGTGATCATTTCCAATAGCTTAACCATAGAAAAATCGACCTCATAAGCTTTAACAGAAGGTGTTCCACATCTCTTCCGGCAGAAGTAATAGGCGTGTTTTGCTCGCTTTCCCCTACTCCAAGCTCCGGTAAATGGTGTACCACACTTACCGCATTTGACAATTCTTCGTAGTGGAAAATCTAAATTATCTCTATTTCTTCTAACTAAGGGTATTTTTATACTTGTATTTCTGCCATCAATAATTGCCTGAACCTTGTAGTACTGTGCTTCACTAATCATGGGAACATGCTGGCCTTTTACTTCGTCAGGGTAACATGATGAGGTTAGTAACCCCATATAAAACTTATTTTTAAATAGTCTACTTACTGTCTGGGGTCTAAGTAAATATTCCTTTCCTTTGATTGTTTGTCTTAAACCCCAATCATTCATGATTTTTGCCATTTCAGTTAGCGGTTTCTTGCCGGTTGCTATTAAATCCCATGCTTCTTTCATTTTGTCCCAAGCCTTTGAATCTTTGACGACATATCCACTATTACTTACATAGCCAAGTGGAGCCGTCCCGTTTGTTAAGCCTGCTAAAAATCTAGCTCTCAACCCGTTTTTAGTGCGTTCACTTCTCACGTCATTATCAAGTTGTCCGAAAGCAGCCAGCATGGTTTCCACCAACTTTTCGGTAGGGCTGTTACCGGTTGGTTCAGTTGCTGATATAATGGAAATATTACATTCAGATAGTTTTTTTCTGATTGCTAAATAGTCAGCGGTTTGGCGAGACATTCTGTCCAAACGATAAACAAATACTGCGTTAACAACCTTTTTGTTTTTTCGACAATATTCCAGTAATTCGATCAGCACTGGTCTGCCGGTAATAGTTTTAGCGGATCTGCCTTCTTCTCGAAATATCTTTACTATCTCTATGTCTCTTCGCTGAGCTTCTTTAAGACAAATATCTTGTTGGGTGTCTAATGAGTAATTATCAACCTGTTCTTCGGTTGACACTCTAAGATAAACTACTCCCTTTGTTATTTCACTTTTACTTGGTGTTTGCATATTCTTTTTCTCCTAACAACTTTTTTAATGTTTTACCACCAAAAACTTCACACTCAAATTCGTCAAGCCAAGTATCGATAAGATACTGAAAGTCTGTAATCATACATTCTATTTGTTCGTCAGTAAGTATTTTAGCTGTTTTACCAAGCTTACGCCGTGCGCTAATAATTTGGTTTTCTTCGGTTGGTTGTGGAAAAATAGCGCTAAGAGCATTTTTTAGCTGTACTTGAGGGCCAGAGATTAAAGCCGTTGTCGTCGTAGTTTCTATTGATGGATAATGTAATAAGTTTAGTGTTTCCATATAGTTATCCCGATTGAGATAATTATATATCCCGAACGGGATAGTTGTCAAGGGGAATATTATAGTTATTTAATGAACTTAACTTTAATTACCTGATAGATTTTGATATACTCACCGACAAAAGAACTATATGAAGGCATAATCCCTAAATATAGTTATTATTATGTCGATACAAGCAAGTAATTTGACTAGTGTTTTACCCTCTTATTTAAATCCTTTACTGGATTTGAATGTTGATTCATCGATAGTTAGTACTGTGATTTTGGTTATATTGCTACTGATTATCTTTTCTACCGTCTTTATTCTCATAGCTAATTATTTAAGATTGAAACGAGCCATAAAGGACAAATTCGTTTTTATTGAAGTAAAACCTCCTTACAGATCACTCCAAAGTGCCTTTTCTACCAATCAACTGTTTGGTGTCATTCATTCTCTGGAAAGGCGTGCCTCTCTGATTGATAAATTATTCAAAATCAAGCACACCATTAGCTGTGAATTGGTTTCCACTAAGGAAGAAGGTATTCGCTATATCTTGCGCATTCCAAAAGATGATGTCGCTGCAATCAAAAAGAGCTTACTGGCTTATCTCTCCTCGATTGAAATCAAAGAGGTTGAAGATTATTTACCGATATCAACGGAAGAATCAATAAATAGTAGCTGGAGAATTGGGGAATTTAAACTGTCAAAACCATTTGTCATCCCACTGAAAGATCATACCTTATTAGAGGAGTACGATCCGATCGCCTATATCACCAGCCACATGACCAAACTACAAGTTCAAGAGATGGTTGTGCTACAAGTTATCTGTTCACCGGTAATATCATCCACTCACTCAAATATAATCTCTCACATTCATAAATTACGGGAACTTTTAAACAATAATCTGGATATATCGAAGAGCTTGGGTTCTGACATTTCGATTCGTGGAGGTCTTCGTCAATTATCTGAGTTTATTCTTCGCATATTTTTAAATCTACTTTTACTACCATTGGAAATATTGGTGTCATTTATGGGAAATAGTAACCGAGATGATTCATCTTTAAAACTTCTTTTGAAAACGAAACAAAAAACAATTGGCGAGTTGGGTGAAGCAAAAAAGCAGTTACATCAAAAGGTGGCTGCTAAAATCAACGAACCACTTTTTGAAGCCTCAATCAGGTTATTTATAAAAGGAAATGATGACCAGACAATTGGGTCACGGTTTGCCGGAATCCAATCGTCTTTAGATAATTTTTCAACAATTAATCAGGAACTTAAATTAAAAAAATCTCTGGTTCCGATGCAATGGAAGCTGATAAGACAACTTGAGTATTTCAAATTAAATCACCGATTATTATCGTCTATTTCCAATCCTATTTTATCTTTAACAGAACTGTCTTCACTTTATCATCTCCCTTTTACCTCTACGACTAAAACCGAGGATTTAATCAATACCAAAAGTCCCCAATTGCCTCCACCGTTGTCATTAAAAAAGTCAGCCATAAAACTGGATAATGTTTTTGCCAAAAATATCTACAGCGGAGTAGAAACATCAATTGGGTTAACCCTGGAAGAACGCCGGAGACATTTGTATGTTATTGGAGCCACTGGTACGGGGAAAACCACTCTTTTGACTCACATGATTTATAACGATTTGTTGAGTGGAAAGGGTGTGGCGGTTCTTGACCCTCACGGTGATTTGTCGGAGCGATTGTTGGCAATTGTACCCAAAGAGCGGGCAAACGAAGTTGTTTATTTCAACCCCTATGACACTAAACATCCAATTGGACTAAATATCTTAGAATTAACTCAAAATACCGATGAAGGTGAAAGGCAACGGGAAAAGGATTTAATTACTTCCAGTGTGGTTTCCATCTTTTATAAACTTTATCCTCCCCGATATATGGGCCCCCGGATGGAGCACATCCTACGGAATACGATCCTGACGGCCCTGGAACAACCGGGATCGACGCTAATGACCGTTTACGAACTACTTACCAATAAAAACCTGCGAAATCAGGCAGTTTCTTGGCTACCTGAGGGAATCTTAAAGGATTTCTGGAAGGAGGAGTTTGAGGGGTTAGGATCAAATCAAAAAGCCGAGCAGATATCTCCCATTACTAATAAATTGGGCAGATTCTTAACTGCTTCCATGACCGCCAACATTATCAACCAAACGAAAAGCACGCTTAATTTAGAAGAAATTATGAACAATGGGCAAATATTAATTTGCGATCTTTCCAAAGGAAAAATAGGCGAAGATGTCTCAGCCTTTTTAGGTAGTATTATTACCGCCAAGTTGCAATTGGCAGCGCTAAAGCGAGTCCATGTACCCCAAAATGAACGAAAAGATTTCTTCCTCTATATTGATGAATTCCAAAACTTTGCCACCAAGTCGTTTGCTGAACTATTATCAGAGGCTAGAAAATATCGATTAAATGTCGTCCTGGCCCATCAGACCGTTTCTCAAATTGAGGATCGGAATTTCTTGCAAATAATATTGGCGAATGTGGGGACGGTAATAGTTTTCAGAACCAGTAGTCCGTTGGATGAAGATACAATCTTGCCGGTTCTTTTGCCCCAGGTGAATAAACACGAGATAAGTAATTTACCTTCGTATCATTTTTATATAAAAATTAATGCACTTGAACCACAGGACGCTTTTACGGGAGAGATTGACGACTTTACCATTCTGGGAAACCAGATCATCAAACAACAAGTGGTTAATTCATCCAGAGATTTGTTTGGTTTAAAACCGGCAACTATTAATAAGAACCGTAAGACAGTACCGGCTAAAAAACCGAGTGATAAAACAGCCAAACGAGTTAAGGTCATTTAGGACATTATTATCCTAGCGGGTGAGGATAACAATTATTTAAGTTAGCCCGATAGAACGATGATATTAAATTAAAATGTATCCTCTTTATCCTTATAAATAAGGAAGAATATACTTCCTCCCTAAATAGGGAGGAAAGAGGAGGGTTTATATACTTACTAACATGACATTACCTCACATAACACCCAAACAACAAGAAATACTCCTATATCTCTATCGATTTAGATTCCTCAGTAGCATTCAAATACAAAAAATACTCCACAACAAAGACCGGCGAAACATCAATATCTGGCTTAAAGATTTAGTGGTCAACAATTATATTGGCCGAAAATATGAAAATACGTTGGCAGACAATGCAAAACCAGCCAAATATTTTTTAGCAGTAAACGGCATTAGATATTTAAAAACACAACAAAAAGATAACTTAACCAAACTGCGAAGAGAAAAATACAGATCAGACAATTTTATTGAAGAGTGTCTGTTTATTGCTGAATGTTATCTGCAAACATTATTTGATACAACCCAAACCAGTACCACTTTTGATTTTTATACCAAAAATGATTATGCAAGCGACAGCTTAATCGGCCGACTTAAGCCCCACTTTGTCCGGGTAAAACATCTCAAGAAAAAAGATTGCTACTATGTCTACGAACTATTTTCCAAAAATATCCCTCGGTTTTTTATCAGATCCAGAATTGAGCATTATTTTGACTTTTTCAAAAATATAGATTGGACAAAAACCCAACTACCACCAAACATATTTTTTATTTGTCCTGATGAAAAAATAGAACAGTACATTTTACGTTTTGCCAATAAAACACAACGAGACCAATCAAGTGCTCTATCAATCTTTGTGACTACTCAAGATCAATTAAAAGAACAGTCAATTCTTGATTCTGTCTGGCATGAGGTTGAATGACCATAAAAAAACCGCAAGCGAAAGATGTTGCTCTCCCGCCTGCGGCTTTAGCCACTTACGCTTTTCTCACCTCCGATAACCGGCATGGTTTGAAAAAGCGATCTCGTTCAATAGGTAAGCCTAATTTACCCCTGACAGATTGAAGTTCGGCTAGGCTAAAGTAACCCAGTTCTTCTTCAAACCCGTCAACCAATCCAAAGAACGTATCGACTCCGTCAAACTCCATGGCATACCAAGTCCAGCTAGAATCCGGAGTAAAGAACTTACACCACACCATCGGATCCTTCTCATTTTCACCGGTATAGAGTACCGGTAACTTGGCTTTAATCTCCTGAGTTAATAACTGCATACTGTTTCACCTCCTCAATTAATGAATTTCTAATCTGGAGAGGATTTTTGTCCTGTCCATTAAGTCTGGGGCATGGGGTGAAAAGCAGATGTCAAAAGTTTTTTCGAAGAAAAAAGGATCTGAAAGACCCACCTTTTGATCAGCTGTTTTGAACCCCATATAATTAAAAGGCAAGACAGGACAAAACATTGAATAAATTTGTTCTTGGAAAACGGATTGAATTTCGGTGCTTTAATCGCCACTCGAAAAGTGAAAAAGTAATGTATCAATAATTAGATGTGAAATCTGTTCATTAGGAATAAATATTGCCAGCTTCCCGCCTTGGACTCAATCAGGACTGCTGTTTGTGGATTATAGTTAAAATTCAACTGTGAGACTATTATCTTTTAGTAGGTATTTTGGTGTTCTAAATTCGAGACGAAATTGTCCTAATCCTGTGCCAATAATTATGGGGACAATAAAACCGTCATGAAAGACCACTTGATATTTTTTGGGCCATTTTTCCATATTGTGGGTATTGTAAACATACCAAAACACATCGTGAAATTTTAGACTAATAACCCCCCAGCCACCTCGTGGTGGAATATCAACATCATCAATATGAAAACTCGTTTGGAAACTTAACTTAAGTCCCTTCCCAGTCTGAGGAATTGCAAAAAAGACAATAACAAATGGCCCCGTCTTTTTTGAGTTGTTAATAAGATAATCGCTTTGCCTGTTTAAGGCAGGAGAATTAGGTAAGAAAACAGGTTCTTTCATAAAAGCGGTAAATAGGTGTCTGGCACCACTCTCACCTTTTCCCAAATCTAATAATTTGTTCCCTTTAATAATTGCTGGCCTATTATTAGGATTGTTGTGTGACCTAAAAGTGCCCATACCCGTACCATGGATACTTAATTTGCCTTCCTCAGCAAAATCAATTACACCCATTTTGGGGATACCATCACCATCTACCACAGGAAACAACCAACTTGTGTTCGGAAAATCAGGCCAACTTGCATAAATACTTCCATCTTTTTCTTGGGTGAAGTGAAACATTTGATAATACTGTTTTTTGTTACTGGAGATGAATACTCTTCGGTCGCTAAACTGATTTTTGTCAAAGTTGGTCATAATATGAGTAATTCTTAGAGAAATTATATAGGTAATTGTCCATGATGTTGTAGATTTAGAACAAATTAGGGAATTATTGAGTATTTTAAATCAAGAGTAAATACTAATTTAGGTGAATGTAGACAGAAAGAACTGATTTATAATTGGTTGGTTAATTTGATATAAAAATGTGAAACAAAAAATATTACTTAGGAGAAAAAGGTCCGTATTTGAGTTAGGAGATTACGCCTTTGAAGAAAAACTTGACGGATCTTTTTATATATTTTTAAATAGAAAAGGTAAGTCTAAGAAATCTTGGAATTATTGTTTTGATTTAGTAACCGCCAAAACAACCAATCCAATAGAATCAAAAAAAGTAAATAGTAAATCAACAAAAATTAGCTACCATTCCTCAGGAAGGATAAATTTTCAAAAAGATAATTTAAACGAACATGTAATTTATGCAAATCCAATTACTAAAATTGATTCGCCTTTCACTACATGTACATACTCAATCCCAAGAATAACAAAATTAGATAAGTACCAATTTATACCAAAAGATAATGACTTAATTATCGAAATGCCAGACGATATAAAAGGGAGAATAAATTTTTCGTTTGTAATAGCTCCTTGGAATACTTTGATTAACGGTGGACTGAATTCATTATCTATCAAATACAATAATCTGTTTAGTTTCCATATAATCATTGACCAAAATGAAATCCCTCTCCCCTTTAAACTTAAAAAAACTGTTGTAATGATGAAGATGTCTAAAGGACTTTATAATAATCAACTTATAACTGAACACCAAGCAACTCTTAATTTTCAACATCACGTTAATAAAACAAAGGATTTAATAATATATTCTCCAAACCAGGAAGGTATATATAAGATATTTTATGCTGTACCGATGAGAATTCCTCCTAACGTATCTGTCGAATTTGTTAACCCAGAGTTAAAAGCGGAAATGATAGGTAAGCACACCGAAGCCTATTTGAGCTTTAAAACATACACGATGGTAAAAACCAGAGGTCTAGAAAGAAAGCAATATGTTAAGACAGAACAAGTTTTAAAGGGCATCGTGCTAGAGGCAGAATTATAAACTTTATATCAGATCGAAAGTTCCATCCTCCACGATGGGGGTATCACTTGGCGAGAACCTATTTTTAGGTTCAAAAAAGGTTCTAGTCTCGTTTGCTCTTCGCCTTGGACCAAGTTGGGACCTTTGTGTGTGGGGTTTAACTTAATAAAAAAAGAATAGATAGTAATGTTATTTTTTTAAATGAATTTAATTACGGCGCTTCAAGCGCCACTCGAAGAGTGAAAAAATCTTCTTTTAAAAAAAGATCATAAATGCTTCACTTTTTGGGAAAACCAGAACTGTAGTCTTCTTGAATTAAAATAAGAAATTTAGTAAAGTGATAGTAATGATAATTATTTCAAGATTACTAAAAAGTGTTGGAATTATCCTTATTTACTGTTTTATTGTCTTCTCTCATGCTGGTATCGTAAAAGCCGATTGGAGTGTTTGGGAAACCCCAATCGTTTATTACGATTTTGAAGGTGTGGATGGTAGTGCCAACATTAAAGATAGGGTTGGGTCGAACAATCTTACTCTGGCCGCTACTTCGGGTTCACCCACCGGTATTAAATCTGTGGGTAAATATGGCCGAAGAGCGGGATTTAATAGCAGTACCGATTATGGCGTAGCCCCCGATTCAAGTCAATTTTCCCAAACAGGCAGTTTTTCGGTTGAGGCTTGGGTAAAATTTGACACGATCTCTGCCACCAACGATACAATTCAAACAATTTTGGCTAAATGGGACGAAACCACCGATATTCGAAGTTATCGGTTAATTATCCAAACCGACTCAACCGGTCGGGCTTGGCCTAAGTTTCAGGTTTCTCCCGACGGCACTGCTGCTAGTATCAAAACAGCTACCGGCAAAACTCAAATTTTGCCCAACACTTGGTATCTATTTCAGGGTTATTACAATGCCACTAATCCAGGCAATATTTATATTTATATCAATGGCGTTCGGGAAGGAACAACTTCTTCTGTTGGTACTTCCATTACTGACAATACTTCAAGGTTTTACCTAGGCACTACTAAAACCGGCGCTTCTACTTATGCTAACTTTTTAGACGGTTCGATTGATGAAGTCCGTTTGTTGTCCGGTACTCGGGATGAAGGCTCACTAGCCTATTCCATGGAACGAGGTAAACCGGTGGTTAAACTAGATTTTAATGATGGCTCAGGGTTTCAGACAATGAACAAGGCGCCAAACTATAGCAGAGTTGCTTTAATTAACTTCCCGACTAATAACAGTCAATGGGTAGTCGGCAACAATAATTATGCTTTGCAATTTGGTGGTACGGATGATTATATTGATCTGGGTAACCATGACCGCTTTCAGCTGGGAGGGGCAATGTCTATTTCTACTTGGCTATATGTTTCTTCTTTAGGCAACTATGCTCTTGTTTCTCAACCTCACACTAATGGTTATACTTTTCAACTTACCAGCAGTGGTGAACTAACCTTTGGCGGAGTGGGAGGAACACTTGTAACCACTTCCGGAGCCGGTATTTCCGCTAGTGAATGGACCCATGTAGCTGTTTCTTACGACGGAACCAACGCCAGTTTTTATGTTGATGGTAGACTGGTTTCTTCTCCGGCATTGTCTCTTTGGTCTGTATCTAATGGATCTGTATTTGTCGGTCGGGCCGGATCAACGCCAAATTATTTTAATGGCAAAATGGACGATTTATTGATTTATCCTTACAATAGAACCTTATTTGAAATTTATCAGGATTTTGCCGGTGGCGCGGTCACTTTTGGTCGAACGCAGTCTTTGGAACCGGCCAATGCTCAAGTCGCCTGCCCGGACGGATTTATCCATGTCCCGGAAGGTTTTTGTGTGATGAAATATGAGGCAAAATGTGATGTTGATGGTGATGGAATAGGAGAAACGGCCGATGGAGCTCACGCGTCTTGCAACACCACTTACGACACTTGGGGCAACATCCTGTCCGGCTGCCGTTGTATAGAAGACAAGGGCGGGCAGATTGTTTCTTCGGCCCAGGGAGCTCCGATTGCCCGAATTGCCCAGAATGCCGGTGGTTCCGGAGTAGATGCCAAAACTTACTGTGAATCGCGCGGTTGGCATCTGATTACCAACAACGAATGGATGACGATTGCCCGGAACTTAGAAAAGTTGGGGAGCAATTGGTGCGCCTTAAACGGCACCGGTTGTGGCAACAGCCCGGGCAGTCAATATTTAGTCGCCGGCCATAATGATAATGGCCCGGCTTTGGGCCTTCAGGCTTCAACCGACGATTCGCAGGTTTGTTATGGCACAGTTACCAAAGATACTAATACTGCTTGTGGTACCGGAGCAACCCAAAGACGAACCCATTTCCTTGCCAACGGCGAAGTCATCTGGGATTTAGCTGGTAATCTTTGGGGATGGACAGATAATACGATTATGGGAGCAGATAAACCTGTCGGCAATACAAGTGCCTGGGTAGAATGGGATACGGTATCAAGTTTCGGCACCTTAAGTTACGATTCTTTAAAACCGTCAAACAGTGCTTGGAAAAGTACCCAAAGAGTGGGGCAATATTATGAAGGGGCAAACACCGGTGGTCCTTACGCTTTTCGACGGGGCGCCTATTGGTCTGGCAGTTCCTATGCCGGGGTGTTCACGCTCTATTTGAACCATGCTCCGGGTGTCTCTCATTCCTTTTTTGGCTTCCGTTGTGCCGTTGCCCCGTGAGTAATTTTGTGTAGCTATCAAATTATCTAAATATCTTGCCACGGAGTGGCAATTTTTTTATTTTTTAAGAAATTATGATTGATCAACTAATTATTTTTCAAAAACTTTACGATTTGTATTTGTATACTCACAAAATGGTAGCCAGGTTCCCCAAAAGCCAACGGTTTTTACTTTCAAACTATCTTTTACAAACCAATATGGAAATGATTAAACTGACTATCGTTGCCAACAGCAAACCTGATCGCCTAGTTGAGCAAAACCAAATTTCCTTAAACTTGGACCTGTTTAGAATTTATGTTCGTATTGCTAAAGATGTAAATTTTCTGTCAATAAAAAAATATAGCATGGTGGCGGACAAAATTAATGAAATAGGCAAGTTATTAAACGCCTGGACCAGATCAAGCAAAAAGTAATTTTACTTCTTTTTAGAAAATATTTTGGGAATAATTATGCCGTTTATTTCTACTGCGCCTGTTTTAAGTTTTTTATACTGCGAATACTGCAAAAATCCTTTAAAAGAGTTTCTGGATATCCTTAACTTTGTTTGCAAAGCTTTGATTTTTTCTGTAAGTTCTTCTGTTTTAGAGTCAGCTGTTCGATAATTTTCAAACAAAGAAAGCTGGCTTAATCCCTGCATTTCTTTAAGCCCTTTTTGTATTTTTGAAGTTGTTTTAATCTTTTTTTATGTCTTTTTTTGTAGCGTCTTAGAGTTTTTTTGCGCTTGGTTATACCGGTAGGCTTCATCATAAATCCGACAAAATCTAAACCTCGGTCTGCTCGAAAAATATTGGATTTTTGGGGATGAAGTTGAAGTTTTAAATTATTTTCAAGAAAGTTTTTTATTTGATTTCTAAGTTCTAGTAAATAATCTTTATCAGGCGAAAGAATAATAAAATCGTCCATATAGCGAAAATAGTTTTTTTCTTTATATTTCTTGGTGACAAAGATATCAAGAGGGTGGAGATAAATATTGGCAAAGAGTTGAGAGGTCAGATTGCCAATGGGGATACCCTTTCCTGGTGAATCTTGATAGGAATTAATGATTATCTTTAAGAGTCTAAATGTTTTAGGACACCTGATCGATTGCGCTAAAAATTTTATCAAAATTTGACGATTAATATTAGCAAAATAGCTTTTAATATCACACTTTAAAGCATAAAATACTGCTTGTTTTTCGGCCATTTTTTTATAACAAGCAGATGCCTTCAGTAAACAAAGATGAGTGCCCTTCCCTTTTCTGCAGGCAAAGGTATTAGATGTAAATTGACGATCAAAAACCGGCTCGATGACATTGATAATGGCGTGGTGGACAATTCGATCAATCAGAGCGGGCGCAGAAATTTGTCTTAGCTTGGGTTCATAAACTAAAAATTGATGATACTGTTTTGGTTTATATGTTCCATCTTGTAATTGCTTCCCAATAGTAATGAGCCGATCTTCAAAATTCAGTTCAAATTTTAATAACTTAATTCTCGTTCTCTTGTTTTTTCTTGCCTGGTGATAAGCCCGAAGAAGGTTTTTAAAGGAAGTAATTTGTTTAAACACTTTCCCAGTATAAATGCAAAGGGGCAGCTTTATAATCCAAATCAATTCAAAACTGCCCCGTCGCTTTCTTTATCCCCCGACATTACATCGGGGAGAATCATCTCAAGCTTGTAATTAATTATGGCCCTGTTTTGACCCGTTAGATAATTTAATATTAAATCTAACTAGACCAAAAATCACGCCGACTTTAATTACTCACGGGGCAACGGCACAACGGAAGCCAATATTGTTGTTGTCAGAGTTACCCGGAGCATTGTTCAAATTGAGTGTGAACACCCCGGCATTGGAACTGTTATTCCAATTGGCGCCCCGTAGAAAAGCGTTAGCTTGAAACGTAATTATCAGTATAACAAAATATGATTCAGAACAGGGTGTTATAATGGAAAGTATGAAGGAAAAATCCGATGAAGGTCAGTTTATTACCATTGGAATTTTAATAATCACTGTTTTACTTTTTGTCATATTTATTTTAATAAAACTATCTAAAAATAATACCAAAAGCAACAACTTCTCGTCAACTGATTTATCTTTAAGTGATAACATAATTTCAGGACAAAAAAGCGACATTGATGGAAAATATAGAAATAAAACTTGCAATGTTTCTTTTGATTATCCCAAAAGCTGGGTTATATCGAATACCAAACTGCCGCTTTCCCAAAAACCCTTATCGGAGGCGATATTTAATGAACCGGACGGAAAAAATTCAAAACCCAATAATTCAATTTTGATCTTTATTTGTTACGATGCTAAAAAATACTCCTTTGATCAATTTATAGCTCAAAATCCATTAAAACAAGGTCAAACCGAAACGATAATTGCGGATAGCATTAAATGGCAGAGGGTGGGAAATTTTGCTTATACGATAAAGAATGACAAACTTGTTATCTTTCAAATGTTTTTTACCAAGTATGATTTAAAACCGAAAGTTGGTTACGAAGAAGTGTTTTTAGATATTATTAAAAGCGTAGAATAGCCGTTTTTCATTTGACCGGCTAATATCGTGTTGCGATATTTCAGAGTGCTCCATGACAAAGAACAGTTAAAGTGTTGACCTGTACATTTTGTTGACTTTCAATATATAGTTATATATAATTCCGGCTATTAATATGGCAAACGATATCACAGCTTATAACAACGCTCAACCGATCCAATTTCAAAGTCTTGATCAATTATTGTGGGGTGTTGTAAAAACACTTCAATATTTTTCTCTCCCTGTTATGGCGCTTTCAATTGCAGCACTCGGTATTGCCCTTATTGCCAGTGGTGATGATACGGAAAGAAAATCAAGGCTCAAGGGATGGATTTTTAATATTTTAATTGGTGGTCTTTTAGTTTTTGGTGCAGCAAGTCTTGCAAGTATATTGAAACAGTTTATCGGCGGCACAAATTAAGAGCCAACAATTTGATCATTCTGCCGCCTTATGAAAACAGCATTAATAATTGCTTTTACATCGATTGTCTTTCTTCTAAATTTGCAAAATGTATTTGCTCAAGAAACCCCGACTCCAACACCAGCTCCAGTCATTCAGTATACTAATGAATTTACTGTCCAAAACGAACCGTCTTCAATAATCTCACTGCTTAAAAACTTTATTGCCGGATTTGATTCATTTTTGGGTGGTTTTATTTTCTATACTCCCGATCCTCTGGCCAATACCATTAAACTAAAAGATAATTCAGAAATTCCGGGAGTTACTAAATATCGAGACATTTTTTATCAGATTGCTATTCCTATACTTGCCATAATCATTGCTGGTATTGCCATGTTAAAGCTTGGTTCTGATAATGCCCAACAACTAAAATCATTTTTCGTTCGTTTGCTTATTGTTATCGTTCTTTTTGTCACCGTACCCTCTCTACTTTCTTACAGTATTCAATTTAATAATCTCTTGGTTGATAAAATTTCAACTACTCAAAAGTTTACCGGTTTTTTAGATGACTATTTTAATAAATCCCAAGAAGAGATAATTGAAAATAATAATCCGTCAGAAACTTTTGGCATCCCGTCATTTGATATTTCTCTAAGAGGTGGAATTTTCCATTCACTTGGTAAGTTTATTGTCCAGATCCTGCTTTTTGCTTTAACATTCGTCTTTTTACTATGTGGCTTTATTTACATCGGGTTTCAGTTTGTAATTCGCTTCGCCTCATTATTATTTTTAGGGGTGCTTTATCCAATCATCCTTCCTTTTGCCTTGTCAGAACGAACAGAAGGGATTGTACATACCTTTTTTAAATCATGGTTTACTTTCCTTATTGAACAGCCGGCATTTGTTTTAGGGTTTGCGATTGCTACTGATATTTTTACCAGCATATTAAACTCTAAAGGTCCAAGTGTGGGTATGCTTTTCTTTTACACCGGCTTCCTGTTTTTCTTAGGTAGTGTTAACGTACTGGTTGCCAAAATGTTTGGTGATGTTTGGACAGCTATGTCTGGCAATATGTCTGCAGCAATATCGTATCGGGGTTTATCTAAAGCGGTAACATCACCAATTAGCAATTTCACTAAAGGCTTTATGGGCGGAACTATTAGTAGTCAATTAGGACATAAAACCAGAGCGTTATTTCAAAGCAGTGAGTCGGGTGATTATAGTAAAAATAGAAAACAAAGTACAAGCTCTGATAACACCAGCTCGAATCAGAAAACAAATATTTACAACAAGGGGAATAATCAGAATCCCCAAGGTAAAGAAAAAGTTATTATTCCGCCTTTCTCTCAGAATTTAACAGGTAAGGGATTTGTAATAGAAACAGAAAATCCGAAGCAAGGGGTAGTTTCGGTAAGTGGTGATGCATATAAATATGATGACAAGAAAAACGCCTTGGTTTCATATTATCCATCCAGATCAGAGGCGGTACAAGACGGCATAGCAGAAGATAAACTTCAAAAAGTAACCTTTGACCACGAGCAGTTTATTGATCTTTCCAGTTTTGGTAAAAGTAATCCTAATCCGCATAATTTTAATGCGATGGAAGAATCAAAACGACAAGGAAAAGAAATTAATTATGCCTTTATCAATCAAGCTAGTCCACCCCACCGAGTTAAAAATTTTTTGGAAATATCAAAAAGCAGAAACAAAGCTTATGGTATTTCTGGTGTGATAGTTGAGCGTCAAGCCAAAAAAGGGACTGATCCAATAATTAGGATCTACTCTCATAAAAACTATGAAAAACGTAAGAATATATAAAGACGATATTAGAGTTCATATACTGCGAAGTCTGTTTTTTACAGATTCTGTTCTGGTGATAGCTGGGACTATAATTATAGCCTTATCTTTATATTTTATTTTTTATAACATTCTCCACTTATTTAAATGGAGCTATTACATTTCATCGGTGATTGTAACTACTATCTTTTTTATCGCCTTTATTACTCAAAATATTGATAACCAGCCAATATATAAAGTTGTACCACGCTTGCTTACCTTTAAATCCAGAAAAAGAGAAAAACGCTACAAGGATATTGAACCATATTTTACTGACTTTACCATTCAGGATAATCTGATTGTCAGAAACGGTAGTATTGTCAAAATGTTGGCGATTGAACCATTCGATGTAGCTTTGCTAAATGAGCAAGATCGGGAAAACTTTTTTATTAGACTTAAACAAGCAATAAATATACTACCGACATCGGTGCAATTGATTGTCCGAAAAGAAAAAGCCGAGGTTAAGGATTATTCTAAACACTTCTTTTCACTCTATGGTGGAGCGAAACTTAATCGAGAATCCCTTATTACCCATTATATTAATGACCTGTCAAAATTCATAAGCACTGACACCCTATTTATTACTCGTCATTACGCTGTGTTATCCATGGGCTGTAATGCTAATAAAACTTCGGAGTTTACTACTGCTGTTAAAAAGCTAAACGACCTAAGTATTAGTTTTGCTGGAGCTTTATCAGTCTGCAATATAACGGTAAAACCATTGGCCAATCAAGAGTTAATACGCTTTATGAGTTCAACCTTACGACCATGAAAAAAAATCTGATAAAAAAATTCCATAAACGAGTCATTAGGACATATAAATATATTCGTAATTTTAGTTTAACCCGGGAATTGAAGGGACAAATTGCCGATCTTTCTTATGATAAAAATATCGAAATTGAAGAGCTTTCGAAATTAAAGCGGGAATATAACCTGATTAAAAAGAAAAATGAAGGGTTACTAAAAGCAGAAAAGGAATTTTTCAACGGTCAGTCCCGAATGCCAAAAAATGCAGCTACCGATGCATTAAAAGAAGAAGTTAATCGGCTAATGGGGATAGTCGCCGGTCAAGAGGAAATAATAAAAAAGGATAATTTCTTAAGCAGTAATATTTCCAACATTCGCAGGCCTACTCTTAGGCCAAATAAAAATCCAGTTAAACTAATTAAAAATTACTTAGATTTTCAGAAAGAACTGAAAAAATATAAACAAGCCGTGACTGAGAGCGGAAAAGCAGAGTTTCATTTGACCTTGGAAAAAAATATCGATACTATGGCGGTTGAAAAAACGCATAACCGGTCATATAAAAGTGAGTATATTAAAGAAAGTAACTCCTATGTACAAACCGGCGACACGATAAAAAGCTTTTATTATCTGGCAGATATTCCGGCGTACCTGAGCCCGTATGTCTTTTTTAGACTGCTTACTTCCTCACTTCCTTTTACCTTGAGTATTTTTATTGAACCTTCTCCTTCAAGCGAATTATTGAAAAAAGCTAAACAACGTCTTTCGGTTTTGGAAATGCAACAAAACGAACGGCTTAAACTAGGTAAAATCCGTGACCAACAGATAGATAAAAATATTGAAGAGGTGTCAAGTTTTGTAGATGAATTAATTCATGAAGCAGAAAAAGGGATTATCTATTCATTGTATCTTCAACTGGAAGCAAAGGACGAAAAAGAGTTATCCATTCTTCACAAGCAACTCCAAGATTTAAGCTTATCAATGGATCTAACTTTTAACCGCTATAGTTTTGGTCAAAAAACCGCATACAAAAACTTTTTGCCTTTTACCATTGATCATCTAAAAGAAAACAGAATTTTACAATCAACCGCGGCTTCTTATTTGATGCCTTTTGTTTCCAAACAACTTCAAGATCCAAATGGCATATTTATGGGAGTAAATGCTTACAACAGCTCTTTAGTTTTTATTGATCCTTTTACTTCCAGAAATAATAATGTCAATATATTCGGTGTTTCAGGATCGGGTAAAAGTGTCACTGCAAAAATTTTAATGAATCGGCTTTATATGCGAGGAGTTCAAATTCTAGCTATTGATCCTGAAGGGGAATATGTAAATTTAGCTCGCAGCTTAGGTGGTGAAGTCATCCAGTTTTCAAGAGAAAACGGGATTAACCCTTTTTATATTAATAGCTCAAAAGAAAACGATATTTTAGATCATATTTCTACTTTAAAAACATTTTTCAAATTTTTTATTCCTCCGGCTCATTTCGACAGCGCTTTACTTGATGAGAAACTGATTAAGCTATATGATGCCGGAACCCCAAGCTTCGAAAATTTGCTTGATCTTTTAGGAGATCATCCCATGCAAAAAGATTTAAGCGTCTTATCAAGCGGAAGTTTAAGAGGGGTGTTTAATTCGACCAGACGATTAGAGCTGGATAATGACATTATTGTGCTTGATCTTCACGATTTAAAAGAAGATGAAAAAAGAGACCCGGCAATGTATTTATTAACTTCCCTAATTTGGAATTTGGTAAATAACCATAATGGCAGAAGACGAGCTCTATTTATTGACGAAGCCCACAAGCTATTAATTGACCCAGAGGTGGCCGTCTTTTATCGCGAATTAGTTAAGCAAGCAAGAAAACGTAATATTGGAGTTATTTCTGTAACTCAGGATGTGGAAGACTTTTTACATAACGAATACGGTAAGGCAATTATTACTAACTCGGAAACTAAAATTCTTCTTAAGCAATCTTATGCTGCTCTTTCAGAAATTGGAACCATATATCCGATGACTGATGATGAAAAACAGCAACTCGGATACCTTAATATTGGAGAAGTAGTTTTATTCAGGGAAGAAGAACATATCCGGTTAAATATTGTTGTCCTGCCTTTTGAAGAGCCTTTAGTATTTAATGGCGGAAACAATGGGCTATGAAAGTTGCCAAACTCCCACTGCAACTTAACAGAATTAAAGATGATCCATTTGGATTTTTTATTGATAAAATCATCGCCTTTATCGTTAATTTACTGATTCCACTTCCTTTGGCTGGTGATTTGGTAGCCCAGTTTAAAAAGCCAATTGCTTGCCTTTTGATTACTTTGCTCATCTTTTTCTTATTTATGTTTACAGTGATAGGAACTATTTTTATGTCACCGGTAATTTTAGGATCGAACATTTTAACAAATATTACATCAGTGTCTGATTCAAACAATTCAAATATTCCGTCAGATTCCAGTTTTGGAGATACTCAAGTACCAAGAAAAAACCCTTTTGGAGGTACCGGTATGTCTTATACCAATGTTACCTCGTATTTTTTAGACCCAGGGTATTACCTGCAATTTGGGAAACAGCATCAGGCTATAGATCTTGTCCCTAGTTCAGCATATTATGAAAATAGCCAGACCTATAAAGAAACACATAAAGTCGCCATATTTGCTACGATTAGTGGTAGTGTTATTTACTATATTGATGGTTATGGTGGAGAAACAGTAGAAATAACAAATACAGACAATACATTTAAAGTGAAGTATATTCATTTTAGTTTTGTTTTGGTTGATAATGGAAGTATAGTAAGATCAGGAATGCCAGTTGGAGTTATGGGTGATACCGGCTTTTCAACCGGCGATCATGTGCATTACGAAATACGTATTAAAGATGGAAACACATGGAGGGCAGTTAATCCATTAAGTTATATACAATAATATGAAAGATGTTGAACTGAATCCTATTAATTTAAAAACACGAAAGTTACTTCAAATTGGAGTAGCTTTAATCCTGTCGATATTTTTAATCGGCTACTTTTTATTGATAAAGAAAACTCCGGAATCTAAGCTAAAAAATAATACTGTATATTTTGAAAATACAAATTTATATGTATTTGATGATATCTATTCACTAAGCCAGTACCCGGATAAAGTCTTGATGCACTATCCGTATTTGTTGGTCGTTAAGCCCTCTCAACAGACCAGTTATGTCTATAATTTGCCAACCAAAAGCAAGGATAAGGAAATTAAGCAATCGCTTTTAGATTATGATGGTAACAATACTCTCTATAACAGTGGCAAAGACACACTTTTTAATCAGGAAAATTTGGGAGTATTGTGTGATTTGGGATTTATTAAAAGCGCGAGTGAAGTTTTGTGCGTTACCAAAGTTGACCCTAATTTTTCAGAAAATAAATTGATTAGTATTGATATCGCTACAAAAAAACAGAAAGATATTTATACTTCTAAAAATCTGATTACCGCTGTATCAGTCATAAATAATGTTACTTATTTAGGTATAAACGATCTTTATACTCAAACAAATTACTTATTAATAGACAAAGATCAAATTGAATTTCCAGATGTTGCAAGTTTTATTTATGAAATGGACGGAAAACCCTATGTGGCTTCACTAAAAAGCGCTTTCAACAATAATACGGAGAGTTATTATTTGATTGAGGGTGAAATGATGGTAAAGCAAAAAAATGAAATGATTGTGTTTTACAAATGAAAGTCTTTTTGGTTATTTTTTAAGACTTCTTAAAATAATTTTGGCGCTAGCTTCTTTTGTTTCGACTATTTCTTTCTCAAGTTTGGCCATTTCCTTCTTCAATTCTTGTTCATCCGGTTTATAAGGATGCCAAAATAGTCTGCGAACGCCAACAAGACCTGGTTTGTCCTCTCGTATTTTTATCCTAATCAAGCATAGCAAAGACTTAGTTTCATCATCAGTTACAGCAGCCATTTTATTAAGAGCTATCAAGTTTGTAACTAAGATTTGCGCATTAAATTTTATCGCTGAATCGTCAGCCTTTCCGCTTAAAAACACTTCCCTAAGTATATCGCTTGCCTTGTTAGCCACCTCAAAGTCATTGTTGAGTGAATTAGCCGAGTCCCTATATTCAAAATACTTATTGATAAGATCGAGATCGAGAAACGAAAGCTCTATATCTTCAACTAATCTGTATTTACGCAAAATGTTGTAGGTCATTGCCCCCTTATTCAGAGTGTCTATCGAGCCATGAATTAGATATTCGTTTCGAGAGAAGATATTTAAGTGCTCATTTAACACTCCCTCGAGCTTAACTATTGTGTTGTAGTCTTTATTTTGTCTTTCAACCCATTTTGTCCAGTAATAAGTAATTAAACCAAACATAAAGGCGAAAAACGCACCAAAGAACGCACCAGAAGCATTAATGAAAAGTTTCAGAGTAGAAGAGTCAGTTGCAATCATATTTTCATTCGTGCAACTTCTCGAATAGCACCAAGCATTTTTTCAGCATATTCTTTTGTTGTATTTTGGGGATCGGTTTGTTTTAAGGTTTTTAACAAAGATTTGATAATTTTAGAATGGTTACTTTCATCTAAAATATATTTAAAGGTCTCTGGACTTATCTTTTTGAGAAATTTTTGATTTTTCTCCTGTTTGATAAGAGTGACCAGCTCGGTCCATGTAACCCCTTCTGGAAGGGGTATAGTGACATCTGGCGAAACCGTATTCTTTTTCGTTTGCATACCCTTATTATAGCTTAAACTGCCTAAAAGCTGGTAGCATGCGTAATAAAGATTTAGCAAACTATCTCGAAAAGTTGTATAATTACGGAGTAGGATACAAATATGGGAACAGAAGACCAACAATTAGCCAAAATTCTTAAAACCGCTCGCGAAAAAGCCGGCTTGACTCAGGCTGAAGTAGCCGAAAAAGCGGGTATTCATTTTAATTACTACGCCAGAGTTGAAAGGGGCGAAGTAACCCCCCGTGTTGATATTGTTGAAAACATAGCGAAAGCTTTAAAAATAGAAGTAAAATTACCCCTGAGGAGTAGATAACTAATTTTTAAAGTTTTAAAAACTTTTGCATTTCCCGAACATACTTCTCGCCTTTAATTCGTCTCATTATTTCTCTGCTGTTACTAAAGGATAAAATATTTAAACTTCCTTCCCAAAGAATCTTTTTGTCAATAATAGCTAATTTTCGATGATGATGACCTTTTAATAAGCTTATATTCACGCCTAATTCTTTGCATTGTAAAATTTCATTGGTTGATTGATTACGCATGAATTCATTATCGTGATCCACAGGGTCTCTAGTAATCAGATAGACCATAATATGTCGAGCTAGTAATCTTTCAAATACCGGATAAAGTAAATCCATTCTTGAGGTAGTGATAAATGGGCTTTCGATAATTACTTCGCGGTCAGCTCTAACTAAGTCCTCAATAAACTGTTTATAGAAAGTTCTCTCGTTGTAGAGCTTTGTTTCAAAACTAGGTTTTTTTGTCCAAAATAAAGACATATCTATTATTTAATTCAGTTTATTAGTATAATACCGACATACTGATCTCGATGGAATACTTTTAGGGACCTCTTTTATTATAGATTTCTCTGGGTAAGCAAGCATTAGATTATAAATCCAGGGAAGAAAGTGTTCGAAACAAAGTGCATCAGGGCCACCAGGCAATCCCCGCTTTCTCCTTTTTTGTTATCGGGAAAAACTTCATTTTAAAAGCAATTTCGTTATACT
>Ga0265594_1000143_pt1 | contig 57071 bp, 64 predicted proteins | sample saktaG_11_FD_190147 | JGI IMG/M metagenome (GOLD analysis project Ga0265594, IMG submission 190147) | Saline water microbial communities from Sakinaw Lake, British Columbia, Canada - sak_2011_5_24_80m | ecosystem: Environmental > Aquatic > Non-marine Saline and Alkaline > Saline ...
AATGTTGGCAATTGATTAGAAAGGCTTTAGAGATTAAGGGTGAAAACCATAGAAAGGGTTGGATAGGCTGGGGGGTTGAGATTAATTTGGATTTGTCGCCAATAGTAAAGTTGCTAAAGTCAGACAAAGAAGGGCAGGAGTTATTGAACCAAAAGATAGAATACGAAAAACAGAATAAAGGTAAATATGCGGGGACGCTATAAGAGAAAGAAAAAAACAAATTTGAAGAATTAGAATTTTAAAAGGTCGCAACAAAAATAAACCATAAAAATTATGGAAAAGGTTATAAAAAAAGTAGCTTTATATTGCCGTGTTAGCACAGAAAATCAAGAAAAAAACGAAACAATTGAAAATCAATTGGCCGATCTGTATAAAGTCTATGATGAAAAAGATATTTTCAAGGTTTACATTGATAATCCTGCTTCTGGAGCTGATCTAGATAGAAAGGGGCTTAATGAGTTAAGAAAAAACGCTCAAAAGGGATTATTTAATGTTATTGGTATTTGGGCCAGTGATAGGTTAGCTAGAGATGTTAGGTCGGCCTTAGTTTTGAGAGATGAATTTAAGGAAGCGGGGATTAAGGTAGAGATTATGGGAAAAGAAAGAGATGATTCAGATACGGGTAAACTGTTTAATATCTTAGAAGCTACGATGGACGAAATAGAAAGGGAGAGAATCAAGAGAAGATCTCTCGCAGGGAAAAGAAGAAGATTAGATGAAAAAAAATTGATTGGTTGTTATCCTCCTTATGGATATAATCATATTAAAAGAGATAGAGAAAAGGGGATTGATGCTTATTTTGAAATCAACGAATTAGAAGCTTTTATTGTTAGGAAAATATTTGATCTATATTTAAAATTTGAAAGTATATTTTTGGTAACCAAAGAATTAAGAATGCAGGGGATAAAAACAAGAGGTAAGGGAGGTAGTCCTAGTTTTTTCCAAATATCTACGGTTAGCAAGATTTTGAAAAGAGAAACTTACATTGGAAATTTTTATTATGGAAAAAGCTCTCCTTGTCTTCCTAAATACCATATTAAGAAAATTAGAAAAACTAAATTAACTGGTAGAAGGATAAATCCTGTCTCAGAATGGAAAATGATAAAAGTTCCTGCGATTATTGGTGACGAAAAATTTAAAAGAGTTAAAAATATAATGGCTAAAAGAGCCAAGTTTAAAATAAGAAGATCAAAATATGATTTTTTGTGTCAGGGACTTCTTAAATGTTTTAGATGTGGAAGGGCTTATGGCGGAAAAGTTCAAAATAAAGGTTATTTATTGTATAGGTGCAGTCAAGCTTACGGAACTAATTTTAATGAATCTGTTTGCAAATCTCGTTCTGTTTCAAAAAACAAATTAGATAATGCTATCTGGAATTATGTCAAAGAGCTTATTAGCGATAAAGATAAAATCAAAAAGAGTGTTCGTATATTAAGAGGGAGAAGAGAATCGGATAGAGATAAAAATCAAAAGATTTGCGATATTCTGTTATTAGAGAAAAATAGCTTAAAAATAAAAAAAGGAAAGCTTTTAGATTTATATTTAGATGACGATGCTTCAAAAGAAAGCACTAAGTTCAAGTTAAATGAGCTTGACGAAAAGGAAAAAATAATAGATAATCAAGTAATAGAGGTTAGGAAAGACCTTGAATCTATTGATAATATCAATGCGGTAGAGAAAGAAGTGGAAAATATCTGTTTATCTTATGAGGACAAAATAAATAATGCCTCAAATGAGCTTAAAAAGTTCATTGTTAGGAAGTGGATAGAAGAGATAAATATCAAAGATGATGGGGGAATTATAATAAAGGTTAGAGTGCCAGAGATTCTTGCGGAAACGACAGAAAAGATGTCTATATCTAGTATAGTATCTTACGACACACCTTACATAAAGAAGGGAAGAAATAAAAACATAGCTTTATTAGGGCTTTTGTCCCGAGGTCTGTCCTCGGGCTAGAGTATTAAAGTATAAAAAAAGCTCGTTGATATTATCGCAGGGCAAATTGTTGAGCTGAGAGATTTTATTCGCCGACAAAGTTAGCGAGCAAAACACCTGTAGAGATATCTGGGTTAGCCTTGCCAATAATGCGACACTTGGCATCATTGAGCCATCTCTCGGGGTGATCAAGCTCACTTTCTTCGGAAGATGCTATCTGTCGAGCTTCGCTTTCGTCTTTTGCCACGATAACAAGGTTTGATATCTGGCATGCCCACCTTTCTAACTCGTGTTCTAGTATAAAGATATTCAACATGATATCTCTCCTTTCTTAGACTATAGCTGAACCTGAATTATTCTGCCTACATTATAGCATACTGATAAAATTTGTCAAGGTTGACATTGATTTTATAAGAGCTATAATAAAATAACAGATAAAATAATAAAATATATGGCAAACTCATCAACAAAAACTAATAATATTTCTAAAGGAGAAATGCGTCATTTTATTGCCGAAGCGGTTCGAGAGGCTTTAACAGATCCTGATTTTGGCTTAGAATTAACTTCTGGTATTATAAAAGACCTTAAAGAATCAATAAAGCAAAAAAAAGAAGGTAAAGTAGTCAGTCTAGAAGAGATTTTAAGAGGAAATAACAAGAAATAAATTATGCCGTGGAGAATAAGTTTTACCTATAAAGCTCAAGAGAGTTTGGAAAAATTGGACGAAAGAACAAAAGAAAGAGCTTTAAGTAAAATAATTTGGCTAAGAGATAATTTTGATCAAATAAACCCATTGCCTCTAAGTAACGAATGGCAGGGATTTTTTAAATTAAGAGTAGGAGACCAACGGATAATTTATAACATTTATAGACCCGAGAAAGAAATAACTATTCATAAAATAGACAGAAGAGATAAGGTTTATAGAAGAAAATAAATTATTTTACTCATAAGAGTAAAAAGATGGTTGAAGAGAAGTTGGAATTAAAGAAATTCTGCAAAACTTGTAGAAAGCATACTTTGCATAAAGAAGGAAAGAAGTAAAACCAGTTATATCAGAAGTTTTAACCCGAGGTCCGACCTCGGGTTATTTTATTGATAAAGAGTATTTTTTGTGGTATATTTGAGTATAAAGGGGGACTTAGTTCAATGGTAGAATAGCGGTCTCCAAAACCGTTGATAGGAGTTCGACTCTCTTAGTCCCCGCCATGATTTTAGAAATCAAAAAGTTTAATGAGAAGGTTTTGAGAAAAAAGGCTGAAGCAGTTAAGAGTATTAATGAAGAAATAAGGATCCTTATTTCTAATATGATTGAAACGATGGAAAAGAACGATGGAGCTGGATTAGCCGCTCCTCAGGTTGGAGTCTCAAAACAAGTAATTGTTCTAAGAGCTGATTTGCAGGGTCAGCAGATTTTGTCTTTGATTAATCCAAGGATTATTAAAAAGGGAAGAGATAAGGTGGCTGGAGAAGAAGGTTGCTTAAGCTATCCAGAGATTGTTTTAAGCATTAAAAGATTTGAAAAAATTGAAGTAGAGGCGATGAATATAGACGAAGAAGTTATAAGATTTAAGGCAAGCGGTCTATTAGCTCGTGTTCTTCAACATGAAATAGATCATATTAATGGATTACCGTTTTTTAACCGATTGGGTGTTATCGATAAGATTAAATTTAAACTTAAGCATCTTTCGCTTAAATTCTAATGAAATATTTAATGACCATAGTTGTTGCCATAATCTTGATTGCTGGTTTTTTGGTCTGGCAAGGAATTTATTATCCAGTAGATCATAACTCGAATGAAATAAGAAAATTCTTGGTTAAGAGAGGACAAGATGCTAAAGAAATTGCCGATAGCCTAGAACGAGCTGGTCTGATTAGATATAGTTTTGCTTTTAGGACTTATGTTTCTATAACCAAACAATCAAACAATCTTAAGGCGGGTGAATATGAATTATCTTCTTCGATGACTGTTCCGGATATTGTTAATAAAATTGCTTCAGGGGCTATGGTTAAAAAGAGTGTTACTATAATTGAAGGATGGACCATTAAAGACATCGGTGACTATTTTGAAAAAAAGGAGTTAGCTATATTTGAACAACTTCTTGATTTAGATAATAAAGAGGAAGATGATTACTTTAAAAAAGACTTTGCTTTTCTATCCGATAAACCAAGTGGATTAGGGTTGGAAGGATATCTTTTCCCTGATACCTATGAGTTTTCTCCAGAAGATGGATTAGAAGATATTGTTAGAATGATGTTTGCTAACTTTGGTAGTAAATTAAACTCTGAGTTAAAAGCAGACATTCTATCCCAAAGGAAAACAATTTTTGAAATAATAACAATAGCTTCTTTAATTGAAAAAGAGGTTAGAACTATTGAAGATAAAAAGATAATTTCCGGAATTATTAAGAATAGATTAGAAGTTGATATGCCTCTGCAAATTGATGCAACAATAACCTATGTTACTGGAAGGAATAGCACGAAGATATTAAAAGAGGAATTAGAACTAGATTCTCTTTATAATACCTATAAGTATAAAGGACTACCTTTGGGACCTATTTGTAATCCAGGAATGGATAGCATAAAAGCAGCAATTTATCCTACAGAAAATGATTATTTATTTTATCTTTCCACTCCCGAAGGAGAAACGATCTTTAGCAAAACACTCAAAGAACACAAAGAAGCTATAAATAAATACTTAAAATAGTTTTTGTGTTATAATAAACTAATGATAGATAGAGAAAAAATCTTAAGGATATCTCTTTATGCCTTTTCAGCAATTCTTTTGATTGTGATTGTTTTTCTGTCTACTGTGTGGATATTAAATAAGTTTTCTGAACCAAAACCAGAAGTTGGTGAGTTTCCTGTTTCTCCAATAACTTCTAATTTTCCACCACCACCGGAGTTTATTAAAATCGCTGAACTATATTTTAGTGGACCTTATTCTTTAAAAAATAATAGTACTCTCAAAACCGACTCTCTATTCTCAATTCTCTGCAAACAAGAAGATGACTATGGTATAATGTATATTGGTGATACAACTGAAGGGTTTAATCTTTTATCTAACGCAAGTTATAGTTGTTGGTTTGATAACTGCGGAGATGGTAATAATCTTTATGTCGCAACTTTTGAAACACCAACTGATAAGTATAAAGCTCAACAAATTAGTCAATTAAAATTATTATTATGGACAATTAGTTCTCCTCCTTGTCCGATAACGACAAATTAATATTATGAATGAATCAATATTTGAAAAGTTTACAGCAGAAAAAAGTCTCTTTTACATTTTAATCTTAGCCGTAGTAATTGTGGTGGCGATTATTGTTTATTTGTTTATTGCTTTTGGAACAAAAAGTATAACAGTTATTTCTCCAAATGGGGAAGAATCTTGGGAGATAGGACAAAAGTATGAAATAACTTGGAAGGCAAAAAAAGTTGATAAAGTAGGAATTGCTTTGTTTAATAAAAACGGTGAGGTTGAGTGGATCGCGGAAAATATTAATGCTGGGCAAGGCAAGTATGGATTCGAGATATATAAAGGACATGAATTTGGTTATGGTTTTTGGGTGGCTGTTTTCGAATATCCTTGGAGAGAAGAGGGGAAAGTGGATTATTCTAATAATGCTTTTGCTATTACTTATCCAGAGTTATCTGGCTGTGATGCTTTATCAATAGAAAGTGAATGGCCATTCTTGCCAAGTGACAGGCCAGGCATTAGAAGGGTTTTCATAACAGACAACACTTATTCTGGTAATTTAGATGGACTTAATGGAGCTGATTTAAAATGTCAGCAAGAAGCAGATAAGCTGGGATATAAAGGAAATTGGATGGCTTTTCTTGGTGGTGATGCTGATGAAGAAGTAGCTTTAGCTAGATTGGGAAACAGTGAAAGAAAAACAGAAGGAATCTTTGTTGAAGCAAAAGAGTCAGCTGTTTTAATTCGTGGAGCAACTTGTCATCGTCTCTTAGGTAAAAATATTAATGAATTTTTAGCAAAGTTTTCAGATAATATAGTTATGAATGCAGAAAAAATAGATAAGAACTTTATGGAAAAGATGTCTGAGCTTTGGTTGGGACGCTTAGATGCTAATACTAAAAAGAATTGTATAACAACGACTAGTGTTAATAGATATCTTCCAGAGAGATATAGTTTTACCTCTACTTGCCAAAACTGGACTAAATCAAGCCAATTTTCAGACGGTTATCCTGGTGCTTCTTTGGCAAGTTTTCCAACTTGCTATACTTCAACCGGAGTATTAACCAGTGCTGTTTCGTTAGGTGCGTTAGGAACGGGAGTAACGGGAGCAGTCAGCAGTGCTGTTATAAGTCCTAATATGGGAAACTACTGTAATTCAAACAGAAGATTACTTTGTATTGAAGATTAAAAAAATGAATAGTAAGGCATTTACCCAGCACCACCTTTCGTGGAAAAATAGCAATAAATTTATCAAACACTTTTTACAAAAAAGTGGTGCTGGGTTTACTTTAATAGAGATTTTAGTAGTAATATCAATAATAGCACTATTGGCTTCTATGGTGCTTGTGAGCTTGTCTTCAGCTAAAGATAAGGCTAGAATAGCAATAAGGCTAGAATAGCAGCTGGAACTCAGTTTTCTTCTCAAATAAATCACTTTTTAGGAGCTTACGCAATAGGAATGTGGGATTTTGACGATGGAACAGGATTGGTAGCTACTGATATTAGTGGATATGATAATGAAGGAACTTTAAATGGTCCTGTTTGGAAATGTGCTTCTGATGATCATGATTATACTCCTCTTGGCAGAGGATGTTCTTTACAGTTTGATGGAATTAATGATTATGTTAGAACGGCTAACAGCAACAATCTTCCTTCGGGTACACAGGATTTTACAATATCTGTTTGGGTTAAGCCTCTTGTATTAGCCGGTGATTTTAGATTGATTTTAGCCAATCAGAACCTTGATCACTTCCAGCTTAATCTAGGCGATGAAGGAACATCAGCTAAAATTGCGATGTCTCTTGGTGGTGATTATCCGGGATGTGTTAAAACAGCTTCTTTATCTTGGGCTTTGGGAAAATGGTATCATATAGCAGTTACTAGAAGAAATGGAACAGTTAAGATTTATAGGGATGCTAAAGAAGAAGCTAGTGGAACTCAAAATCTTCCTATAACCAAAAGTGTTATAGATATCGGTTATAGAACATCTGACGGGGAACATCCCTGGAATGGCTTCATAGACGATGTTCGTATTTATGAAGAAGCTTTAACGCAGGTCAAAATAGAGCAATTATATGTTCAGGGGTCAGATAAATATTATTTAGCTATTGACCCTTCATCTTTGGTTAAAGGTGAAGGGGTTGACAAATAATATCAAGAAGGTAAGATAGAGATATAATAAATTATCCATAGACAACAGGCACAATAAGTCCTGTCGAGGATGACTCCTCTTTTGTCTGTGGTTAAGCCACAGTTTTTTTATGCCGTTAACAAAAGAAAAGAAGCAAGACATTATAAAGAAATTAGGGGAAAGTATTGATAAGCAAAAATCAATGGTTTTTGTATCCATTAAGGGTTTAAAGGCACCAGATCTTTTAGATTTAAGGGATAAATTAAAAGAATCAAATTGTAAATTATCTGTTGCTAAAAAGACATTGATGAACATTGCTTTAAAAGACAAGAATATTAATATAGAAATGGATAAATTGGATGGAGAAATAGCATTGATCTTCGGATTTGAAGACGAAATTTTGCCAGCTAAAACAGCTTATGAATTTTCTAAAACAAATGAGAATTTAAAGATTTTAGCGGGATATTTTGAAGATAGCTTCAGAGAGATGAATGAAATAATCACATTAGCAAAAATACCTTCAAAGAAGGAGCTTTTAGCAAAGGTCGTTGGGAGCATATCAGCTCCAATTTCAGGATTTGCCAATGTTTTACATGGTAATCTTAGAAATTTAGTTTATGTATTAAAAGAAATAAAATAAAAATATGACAGAAGAAATAAAACAAGAAGAAACAAAAGAAGTTGAAGTTCCAGAGAAATTCAAATCTTTAGTTGAAGGAATTGAAAAAATGTCAGTTTTAGATTTAGCTGAATTGGTTAAAATCTTAGAGAAGAAATTCGGTGTTTCCCCAGCACCATACGGTGCGGGACAGGCAGCTGCTGTACCTAGTCAAGGTGAAGATGGGGCAGGTGCTGAAGAAAAGAGTTCTTACAATGTTGAGTTAACTACAGTCGGAGATAAAAAGATTGAAGTTATTAAAGCTGTAAGAGATATTACTGAAAAAGGATTGAAAGAAGCTAAGGACTTAGTTGACGCTGTTGCTAGCGGTCCTCAAATGATTAGAGAGAATGTTAAGAAGGAAGAAGCGGAAGAAATGAAGAAAAAGTTTGAAGCAGCTGGTGCTAAAGTTGAATTAAAGTAAGGGAAGAAAAAAAAGACCGAGGTCGGACCTCGGTCTTTTTTGTTAGAGAGAAATTTTATAGATAGTATCGCTATTTAAGAGGTATATTGTTTTACCAGAAGGGGATATGTCAAAATTAATTAAGTTATCAAACTTATCACTTTGGAATTGTTTTACAAGATTTCCTGCTTTATCAATTAGGATAAGTCGATTGTTCGTTGGTTCTAATAGATAGAGGTAGGCAACATTAACTTTTGTTTTTATTAAAGAGATGTTTTCTATTTTAGGAAAGACGTCAAGATTAATAGTTTTCTTGTATGAACCAGAATAATAAACAGAGATAGAATTGTTTGAGTTTAGCACGTAAATAGACTCATCAACTGTTAGAGATTTAGGACCAGAGCAGTCAGCTTTATCGTTAAGCCATTTCTTGGCAGATCCCCAGTCGATTCCGCTTAAATGAGAATATTTTATAATCTCACAACCATTTAAGAAATAAAGATTGGAGAAATATGATGAAAAGCCATTTGGTTTAAAATCTATTTCAATATTTTTCTCTAACCAATCATTTTTAAAGATATAGAGTTTATCTGAAAATATTAAATTTGTGCCTGATAATGAGGCAAGATCCTTTGCTTTTTCTGTCTCTGATTTATCCTTCAAATCAAGAGCTATTTCTGGATTTTCAATATATTCTATTTTATTTATTTTATTAAGATTTTGCTTAATAGAATCTTTTAATAACAAGACTTCAGGAGTTTCTTTAATAACTGCTATTTCTTCCCAAGCTTGTTGGAATAAAGAGTTAGCACCGTTTTCATCGTTAAATATTAGAAGGTTTTCGGCATCATCTACTTTCTTTTGAATTTCTTCTACTAAAACTTTTGATTCTTTCTTCTCAGGATTTCCCTTAAAAAGCAAGAAACCGATAAATAAAACTAATAGTAGTCCGATAATTGGGAGAACTCTCTTCTTTATATCAATTTGATTCCTAAACTTTTCTATAAATGGAGAACTTCTTTTGATAGAAACTTTAATCTTAGGTAAAGCCTTCTTTTTTCTTGAAGGGAGTTTTATTCTAGGTAATTTAGAAATAAGTTTGCCTATAAAAGATGACTTGGTATTATTTTCAAGCAAGATTGGCTCAGATCGTTCTTGTTTGGATGTGATGGTAGAAATAAAACAAACACCTGATATCTTTGCACCCGGACCATTATTAAATAGGCTAGGGGGTAATATCTTTTTTATTGTTTTAGGATCAATCTCTTTAGCAAGCTTGCTTAAAATATTTTGTTCTTTTAAAAATTCAAAAACATCATTTGTTAATAATAAAAGCTTATCATCTTCTATCAGTTTGCCGGAAACTACATTAAAGAAGATCCTTAATGGATAGGGGTCAATTTCTTGTGTTTCTAAATCTTTTCCTATATCAATAATTTGCTCTCCTCTCAATAGTAAAATTTTTAGATTTCCGGTTTTTGTGAAAGTCAAATTAAAATTACTTATTGATATTATTCCATAGTTTAAGTTCCCCAACCAACCAATATTTTCTTTCTTAACTTCTTCTGAAAGAAACTCATTGGCTTTTTTTGAAGCGTGAGAAAGAGCTTTTTCGGGAGACTTAATTGATAAACTATAATAGTGTTTTTTAAATACTTGAGCAATATTATCTAGTAGTTTTTTATTAGTATTAACAGAATTTTGTAACTCGCCGACCATATATAAACTGCCTAGTTTTTTCTCATAAGAGCTTTCTGGTTCATAAACAAAACTATCAAAGATTTGTTCTTCCTTAAGTTTAGGGTTGAAGTGTAGTTCAAAAATTTGCATTATACTTCATTATATCAAAGAATAGAAAAAAGCCCAATGTTGATTAGTTTATTTTAATTTAAATATGTTATAATAAAATAATGAATAATATAGTTTTTCAAATAATAACTTGGCAGTTTTTTGATGTACCTTGGGGAATATTAAAGGGATGGAAAACTTTTCTTCTATTTAATTTAAATTACTTCTCAGTGCCAACTCTTATAAAAACATATCTTTCTCCTTGGAGAAGGTACGGTTCTCATTATGGAAATCCTTTTGATTTTTGGCAGAACTTTGAAGTACTTATTTTCAACTTGATGTCTCGTATTATTGGGGCAATTATGAGAACATTCTTTATAATCCTTGGGTTGATAAGTGAATTTTTTATAATAATTATTGGTTTGATTATACTTATAGCTTGGTTTTTGGCCCCAGTTTTATTAATTATTGGTCTTGTTTTCGGTATTAGTCTTTTATCCTAATGTTTAATTTAAAAAGAACAAAAATATATTCAGCAGTAAAATGGGAGAAAGTCCCTTTCTTAAAATTTGCTGATTTTTTAAAAAAGATATTTCTTATTTTATTTCTTTTAATCTTTCTATCATTTCTTTATGGTTTTGTTCCTCAGAACTTTCCAGAGAGAACAAACGAATCTTTATTAGGAGCAACAATTATTTTTCTAGTCTTATTCTCATCGGTTTATCTAAAAACACTTTTCTTTGAAACAAAACTTAAGAAACCAAAACTGGAGTTAAGATTGCAAGAAGTGGCTTTAGATGAGGATTATAATATGGCTGAATTTTTAGACTTTGAATCGGCTGAAGTAATTGATAAAACTTTGAGACGCGGTCCTTCTTCAACTCATCTCTTATTTTTCTTATTAAAATGTAATCCAAAACTTAATTTTGTTTTCTCTCGCCTTCTTTTAAATATGAACGAAATTAAGAAGCAAGCAAGAAAGTCTCTTAAGAAAGATGAAACAAGTTTTAACAAAACAATAACTGAATCAATAAAAGAAGCAGTAAGGAAAAAGCACCAAAGAATTATGGTAACGGATATTTTATCTGCTTTAACTAAAACAGACGAAGTCTTTAAAAATGTATTATTAATGAGTGGATTGAAAAAAGAAGATGTTGATAGTTTAGCAGTTTGGTTTGAAAACATAGAAGAAAAAAGAGAGATGTCTAAAAGATTCTGGGAGTACGAAAACTTAGCAAAAAGAGGAACGTTGGCTAAGGAATGGACAGCTGGTTTTACAATAACATTAGATAAGTATTCTAATGACATTACAGAATTAATTAGAAAGATAGACTCAGAGTTTATTGGACACGAGGATCAAATTAATATTATGGCCAGAATTTTATCCCGAGGAGAAATCAATAACGTTTTACTTATTGGTGAAGAAGGAACCGGAAAGAGAAGTATGGTTTATGCTTTAGCTAAGTTGAGTCTACTAGGTAAAACTATGCCGAGTGCTAATTATAAGAGATTTGTTGAATTAGATCTTTCGTCTCTTCTTGCTCAGATGGAAAGTTCTGAGGAAGTGGAATCTGTCCTAGATCAGATATTCAGCGAGGTGGCTTCAGCTGGGAATATTATTTTAGTTATAGATGGAATGCATAACTATATTGGTCAAGAAGCAAGGCCAGGTGTTATTGATATTTCTGGTATAATGGCTCCTTACTTGCGATTACCTCAATTTCAGATTATAGGAATAACTAATTATGAAGGTCTTCATAGAAATATTGAAAAGAATCCTTCAATTCTATCTTTGTTTGGGAAAGTGGAAGTTTTAAGTATTCAACCAGAGAAGACTCTTATTCTTTTAGAATATATGACCTTTGCCTTAGAACAAAAATACAATATATTCATATCCTACCCAGCTATTCGTGATATTATTGAATTAACTGACAAGTATTTTCCATCACTTTATTTCCCAGAAAAGGCAATAGACATTTTAGATGAAGTTGCTGTTTATGTTTCTAGTTTGCCCAAAGAAAAGGTTGTTCTGCCGAGACATGTGGCCCATGTTATAACTGAAAAATCAGAAGTTCCGGTTGGTGAGTTAGAATCAAAAGAAAGAGATATTCTTCTTAATCTAGAAGATTTAATTCACCAAAGAATTATCAATCAAGAAGAAGCTGTTAGAGAGGTGTCTACCGCTCTGAGAAGGGCTAGGTCAGAGATAACGGTTAGAAAAGGACCAATGGGAGCTTTTCTCTTTTTAGGTCCCACTGGTGTTGGAAAAACAGAAACTTGTAAGGCCCTAGCTCATTTCTATTTTGGATCTGAGAATAAAATAATTAGATTAGATATGTCAGAGTTCCAAAGTATAACTGATATCGGAAGGTTAATTGGTTCTGAAAAAGAACCAGGAATTCTGACAACTCCAATTAAAGAAAATCCTTTTTCTCTATTATTATTAGATGAGTTAGAAAAAGCTGATCATAATGTTTTGAATTTATTTCTTCAAGTCCTAGACGAAGGACATATAACAGATGGGCTAGGAAGAAGAGTTAGTTTTAGAAATACAATAATTATTGCTACGAGTAACGCTGGTTATCAAGTCATATTGCAAGCACTAAAAGAGAATCAAGACTGGGATGGAGTAAAATCAAAGATATTAGATTATCTCTTTGATAATAATATATTTAGGCCAGAATTTATTAATCGTTTTGATGCAGCGGTTATCTTTAAATCATTGAGCAAGAAGAATCTTTTAGACATATCTCAATTAATGCTAGATAATCTTAAAGATAATCTTATCAAAAAGGGAGTAGAGCTTATAATCACTGAGAAGCTGAAAGAGAAAATAGTAGAGCTTGGATATGATCCAGTCTTTGGGGCTCGCCAGATGCGTCGTGTTCTTCAGTCAAAAGTAGAGAATGTTTTAGCCTCAGCTTTGATTAATAAAGAAATTGAACGAGGAGATAAAATTTCAATAGATCCCGAAACGTTCGCGATAATTAATAATTAAACTTCAAAAGCCCCGCTAAGGCGGGGTTTTTTGGTTGTGGAAAAACCTGTGGAAAAGTATGTGGAAAAATAAGTGTTGACTCGACCACATAAAATGGGTTATAAATAACATGTAGTGGATAGTTGTGGAAAAGTGTGGGAAAACTACTTAAAATGGGGGAAAACTCATATGCTTACAGGAGAATATAAACATACAATAGATACAAAGAAGAGATTATCATTGCCAGTTAAGTTTAGAAAAGAACTTGGTAAAGAGGTAATAGTGACAAAAGGAATAGACAAGTGTCTAGTTGTTTATTCGCAGAAGGAAGGAGAAGCAATGTTTAGTAAGCTAGGAGAGTTGCCGGAGAGTAAATTAGAAGCAAGAAGTTTCGCTAGGATAAGATTAGCTGGAGCAGCAGAGGTAAGATCAGATGGATTAGGCAGAATCCTTATACCGGACCATTTAAAGAAATATGCTGGACTTAAGAAAAATGTGACAGTTTGCGGACTATATAATAGATTAGAAATCTGGGATGAAAATATTTGGGAAGTATACAAGAAAGGAATTGAAAAGAAGGTTGTTGGGTTAGTGTCAAAATTAGAAGATCTTGGGATATAAAATGCATATACCTGTTCTTATAAAAGAAGTTTTACAATATTTGAATGTTCAACCGAATGAAAACTTTGTTGATTGTACGGCTAATGGCGGTGGTCATACAAAAGCCGTTATGGAAAAAGGAGGGAAAGTGTTAGCTATAGAGTGGGATAAAGATATTTTTAAAAATCTTAATTCAACTATTTCGGTTAACGATTCTTATCTCAATTTGAAGAATATTGTTAAGGAAAATAACTTTAGTCCTGTTAATGGAATATTGTTTGATCTAGGAATGTCTAGTCAGCAATTAGAAGGTTCGGGAAGGGGATTCACTTTTCAGAAAGATGAACCACTTGATATGAGATATAGTACAGATAATGATTTAACAGCTGAATATATAGTAAATAATTGGTCAGAGTCAGAATTGATAAAGATGTTAGAAGAATATGGAGAAGAACGGTTTGCTCGAAACATCGCTAGAAATATTATTAAACAAAGACCAATTAGAAAAACATTTCAATTAGTAAAAGCGATTGGAGGTAGAAAGGGAAGGATTCATCCAGCGACGAGAACATTTCAAGCTTTGAGAATAGCGGTGAATGATGAGCTTAATTCTTTGAAAGGAGTTTTGCCTGATGCCGAAGAGATTTTAGCTCCAGGTGGAAGGTTAGTAGTAATATCTTTTCATTCCTTAGAAGATAGGATTGTTAAGAATTTTTTTAGAAATTCAAATTTAAATATTTTAACAAAAAAACCAATAACAGCATTATTAGAAGAAACTAAAGATAATCCTCGCGCAAGAAGTGCTAAGCTTAGAGCGGGGGTAAAAAGATGAAAAAGATAAATGAATACAAAAAAATAGCAGCGTTAGCAAGACCTAAATTAAGTCTCGGATGGTTTTGTTTATTAGGTGGAATAATGTTGCTTTTTCTTCTTTCTTTATATATCTATCAAGTCAATGCTGAGACATCAGAAAAATATTCTGTTCAAGATTTTGAAAAAAGAGCATCTGATATTTCAGAAGAGAACAATTCTTTAGAGATTAGTTCTGCTCAGACAGCTTCCCTTGATAATATTGCTCAGGCAATAGAACATCTAGAATTTGAAAAAACAGACAAAGTGTATTATATTCAAGTAATGAATACTCAAGTTGTAACGAAGTGAATATATGAAAAACTGGAGGGTTAATTTGATTCTTTTTTTCATGATTTTATTTGGAGCGGCCATAGTGGGCCGCTTGGCTTATATCCAAATTATTAATCATGATTTGAATAAAGCTTTAGCTCAAGGGCAACAAAAAACTTTTAATATTGTGAGAGGGGACAGAGGTAATATCCTTTTTAGTAAAGGAGAAATCTTAGCGACAAATGTTCAAGGGACATTTGTTTTTGTTTCTCCGCCAGAGATTAAAGAAAAAGATAAAGTTGCTCAAGAGCTTTCTAGTATGTTAAATCTAGATAAAGAAAAGATATTGGAGAAAATTGAGAAAGATACTTTGTTTGAGAAAATCAAAGATAGTGTAACGGAAGAAGAAAGAGAATTAATAGACAACTTAGATTTAGATGGAGTCTATTGTCGAGAAGCATTATTTAGAAGCTATCCTCAAAAGGAAATGGCTTCACAAGTTGTTGGTTTTGTTGGTGGAGAAGAGATGGGACAATATGGTTTAGAAGGTTACTATAATGATTCTTTACAAGGTAAAGAAGAGGTTCAGCAGAAGAAAAAAGGATCTGTTGGTTTTTTCTTTTCGGAAGGAATTAATAACTCAAGCGAAGGATCAGATATCACCTTAACTCTTGATTATAATATTCAATATGTGGCCGAAACTTTACTAAAGAAGGCCAAAGAAGATTTAAATATTAAATCAGGTCAAATAATTGTTGTTGAGCCTACTACGGGAAAGATAATAGCTTTGGCTAATTATCCAAACTTTGATCCTAATAATTATTCAGATATTGACGATTTTGATATATTCCAGAATACAATAACTCAAAAGCTTTTTGAGCCAGGCTCTGTCTTTAAACCGATTACTTTAGCGGCGGCTATAAATGAAAATAAAATAACTCCTCAAACAAAGTATGTGGATACGGGAAAGGTTAAAATAGGGGAATATACTATTGAAAACTATAACGGAAGAGTGTTTGGAGAGAGAACAATGACAGAGGTATTAGAGAGGTCAATCAACACAGGAGTAGTTTTTGCTGAAAAGAAATTAGGACATAATCTTTTTTTAAAATACATAGAAGTGTTTGGCTTGCTAGAACCAACAGGAGTTGATTTAGAAGGAGAGGTTTTTTCTAATAACAAAAACTTTAAAAAGGGATATGAGATAAATTTTGCCACTGCTTCTTTTGGACAAGGAATTGAAATCACTCCAATGCAATTAATTAAAGCCTATACTGCTATTGCTAATCAGGGAAAGTTAGTAAAACCATATATTGTTGAAAAGATAGATGATATTAATGTTGATATTAATGTTTCGTCACCACAAATAATATCATCTAAAACAGCATCCCAAGTGACGGCTATGCTTATTAGTGTTATTGAGAATGGCTATTCTAAAGCAGCTAGGATACCTGGTTATTACATCGCTGGTAAAACTGGAACTGCTCAAATCCCTTGGAGCGTTTTAGGGGAAGATAAAAAAGGTTATTCAGATGAAACTTGGCAAAGTTTTATTGGTTTTGCTCCTGCTTTAAATCCAAGATTTCTTGTTTTAGTGAAACTTGATAATCCAGAAGTAGGAACTGCTGAGTATTCTGCTTTGCCAATTTTTAGAGAACTATCAAAGTATATTATAGATTACTGGAAGATTCCTCCAGATCATAATTAAAAACCCTCGCACATTACTTTGTGCGAGGGTTAAGGCCTGCTCGGTAGGCGGCCTTTATAGTATTTTGACTTTTAGCCACTGGACGCCAAAATTTTTGGCTTCCTGATGGCTATGGAATCTAACATCTATATGGTAGATTCCCTTTTTTGTACTCTGGCGCATTGCTCCGCCAGTATCATCAACGACTCTTTCGCCAACGCCTGGTATTATTAATACCGTTCCGTATGGTATTACCGCTGGATCAGCGGCAACACCAAATGTTTTATAAGCATCGCGATTAGTCGACGTCTTCCCGTCAGCATGTTTGCCACAGCATTTTTTGCAAGGGCAGTAGGCTGTCACCTTCATTTTGATCGCTTTTCTTATTTTAATTTGAGTCTCTTCTCTTGCTTCTGTTTCCTTCGTTAATCTTCCAAAACCAACAAAGGCAATAATAATAGTAAAAACTATTATTAGTACTTTCTTTCTCTCTTCAAAAATATTCATTTCTTCCCTTTCCCTAAAAGAACAATAATGTTTCAAAACAATGCCTCAATAGTAGCATTTATTATTCTCTTTGTCAACCCATTCTATATTTTTGGTAAGGGATCTATGGGAATGTGATCAAAAGTAATTTCACATCTCGGAAGTTCTATAACGACGTAGTTTTGGTCTGCCTCAATATCTCCAGGATTAATAAAAGTAAGTTGCTCACTTTCTTCAAAAAAAGCACTTCTTGTTAGTCCAAAGAGAAGGAAGCTAACTTCGGGATATTTCTTTCTTATCTCCAGAGAGTACTTATACATATCAAATTCTGACTTACTGAGAAGCTCTGCCCCGAAATTTAATTGAATACAAAGCTTGTATCCATTAATTTCAACAACAGGATTTTCTTCTGTTTTAAACTTCCATTTTGTTGCTGGTTTTTCTTGGTCATTTCTGAGATTACAATAAACGGTGAAATCTTTAAACTCTTTTTCAGGGATTTTTTTGGTATCCATATTACCACAATGGATAATGTATCTCACCTTTTGAGATCTAAGCTTTTCGGCTAGTTTATCCCAAAAAGAAGGATTTCTTCTAGCTACATCAAGACTGTCTGATATGACAGCAATCTTGAATGGCTCTATAACTGGGTTTGTTTTTAAGATTCTACTGAAAGTGACCTTGTCAGCGTCAGTATCAAGAATAGCAAATTCATATCCACTATAAGATCCTTCTACGGCTCCAGGGTTGATAAAATCTATCAAAGGACCTTGGGCAAAGGTCTGATGATGAGTATGACCAGCAAAAAGCCATTGGGTACCATCATAATCTTTTCTGATCAAGTTTAGGGTATCCATCAATTGAGCTTCTGACCCAGCTAGAAATTCATAAGCCCTTCTGTGGCCAAGATAGTAAATAATATTTTTAACTCTGAGGATTCTGTCTCCAGGTTTTGTTGTTCGCCAACCTTTTGGCAAATTAGCAAATTCTTTTCTTCCGACCTGGCTTTCGACAAGAGCGCAATCAACCGGGAGGTTACCAAAAAGTTTTGCATTTAGGTGTTTTGGATCAATATCTCCACAATGGATAATTAATTTAACGCCTCTATCTTTAAACTCCTTTATAATATGTGGGATAGCTTTTGCTTTGTCTTGATGTGTGTCTGACATTATTCCTAAAAGCATAGTGTGTCTCCTTTCAAAATGTTAAAGAGCATCTTCGTATAGTGTTGTATATAATAGATTTTAATTTATGTCAATCTTGAAATAGAAAATAAATTATGATAAAGTACATTAACGCTCCCATCGTCTAATGGTTAGGACGCATGATTCTCAATCATGCAACCGGAGTTCGACTCTCCGTGGGAGCGCCACGTAATAAAATTGCTATAAATTGCTATAAATTGCCATAAACTTGGTTTATGGTAAAATAGATTAATGAGTAGAGAAATTGCTTGGCATAGTTTGTCTTGGAAAGAAATTGTTGATAAATTGGATTCTGATATTAGGAATGGATTAACAGACGAAGAGATTAGAAGAAGAAAAGTAGAGTTTGGTGAAAATCTTCTTCCAGCAGAAAAATCTCTTTCTAAGATATGCATATTCTTAGAACAGTTTAAAAGTCCATTAATATATATTCTGGTTATTGCTGGGATAGTTGTTTTATTCTTCAATGAATATACTGACACCATTGTTATCTTTGGTGCTGTTTTTTTAAATGTTATTGTTGGTTTTATTCAGGAGAATAAAGCAAACAAATCCTTAGAGAAATTAAAGAAAATAGTTAAGGTTAAGGCTAAGGTAATACGTGATGGAAATGAAAAGTTAGTTAACTCTTCAGATATAGTTCCAGGAGATATCTTTATCTTAACTCCTGGTGACAAGATTCCTGCTGACGGAAGAATTATTGAAAATACTAGCTTTAAATCTAACGAGATGTCTTTAACGGGAGAATGGTTGCCAGCGGAAAAGAAGGTAAGTAAACTTCCTGAGGAAACATCCTTAGCTGATAGAGATAATATGGTCTATATGGGAACAGTGGTTGAAGATGGTAGGGCAAAGGTTATTGCTGTTGCTACAGGAATAGATACAGAAATAGGTAAGATAGCTGAAATGGTTAAAAGCACTAAAGAAGAAAAAACTCCTTTGCAGAAGAAAGTAGCTCGTTTTTCGATGACTGTAGGGATAGTTATTGGTATCATTAGCATAGCTATCTTTATAGAAGGAATTGTTAGTGGTAATGATTTTGTTGAAATGTTGACAACAGCCGTAGCTGTTTCTGTTGCCGCCATCCCAGAAGGATTGCCAGTTGCTATGACAGTTATTTTGGCTATTGGGATGCAAAGAATTTTAAAGAAGAGGGGATTGGTTAGGAGATTGGCTTCGGCTGAGACATTAGGCAGTACTTCTATTATTGCTACAGATAAAACAGGAACTTTAACTGAAGGGAAGATGAAAGTAACTGAAGTAATAACTCGTAGAAAGTCTGATTATCAATTAGCTCTTAAAATAGCTACTTTAAATAACGAAGCTTTTGTTGAAAATCCCGAAGAAGTAATGGATAAGTGGATAATTAGAGGCAGATCTACTGATAAAGCTTTATTAATGGCTGGTATGCAAGCAGGAATTCATAGAAAAGATCTAGAAAAAGAGATGACTCTAATAGCTGAGTTACCATTTACTTCAATTAATAAGTATATGGCTAAGGCCTACGCTATTAGTAAAAAAGAAGACATTCTTTATGTCTCAGGGGCTCCTGAAAGGATATTAGAGATGTCTAGTTGTAGTAAGAAAGAACAAGATAAAATTAAGAACGAATTAGAAGGTTTAACTAAAAAAGGATTAAGAGTGATTGCCGTCGCTTATAAGAATATAAATAACCTAAGTGATCAATTTAGTAATCTTAATTTTGTTGGAATGATTGCTTTAAAAGATCCTATTAGAAAGGAAGTCAAAAGGGCCTTAAAAACTGTCAGAGAAGCAGGAATGAGGCCAATTATTGTTACGGGTGATCATAGGTTAACAGCAAGGGCAGTTGCTCAAGAGCTCGGTTTTAATGTCAGAAAAGAAAACATTATTGAAGGAAGAGAACTAGATAAAATTACAGATAAACAATTAGAAAAGCTTGTTGATAATATTCAAATCTATGCTCGTGTTGAACCAAAACATAAGTTGAGAATTATTCAAGCTTGGCAGAACAAAGGACATGTTATTGCGATGACTGGTGATGGTATTAATGATGCACCGGCTTTGAAGAAAGCAGATATTGGGGTTGCCTTAGGGTCTGGAACGGAGGTCGCTAAAGATATAGCTGACCTTGTTTTATTATCAGATAATTTTAGTATTATTGTTGCTGCTGTTGAAGAGGGAAGGGGGATTATTGATAATATACGTAAAGTAATTACTTATCTTTTATCAGATTCTTTCACGGAGACAATATTAGTCGGACTTTCTCTAGTTTTTGGTTTTCCTTTGCCAATGATCGCTGTTCAAATATTATGGGTTAATATAATTGAAGATGGACTGCCAGGAATTGCTTTGGCTTTTGAACCAAAAGAAGACGATATAATGAAACAAAAACCAATTAAGAAAAAGGAAGCTCTTTTAAATAAAGAAATGAAAGTTCTAATATTTGTTATTGGTTTGGTAACAGATTTGTTTTTATTTGGTTTATTCTCCTGGCTTTGGAAAAGTTCTGGTTTTGACTTAGCAAGAATAAGGACAATTATTTTTGCAGCTTTGACTATAGATTCATTGCTTTATGTTTTCTCCTGTAAGAGCTTAAGAAAGAATCTCTGGCATATAGATTTTCTTTCTAATAAGTTTTTAAATTATAGTTGGCTGGCTAGTTGTGCTCTTTTATTAGCCTCTATTTATTTACCATTTTTTCAAGTGCTTTTAAAAACCGTTCCTTTGATAGCCTCCGACTGGATAATAATCTTAGGTTTAGGTATAATTAAATTGTTTTTAATAGAATTAATTAAGTGGATTTTTATTACTAAACAGATAAAAGAATGATTTGGATAGCAGTATTTATAGCATCATTTTTAATGTTATTCTGGTCAGCCTCAAGGGTTGTTAAGGGCTTGATCAGAATATCAAAGTATCTAGGCTGGAAGGAATTTGTTGTTGCCTTTTTTGTTATGGCTTTTGCAGGAACATTACCAAATCTATTCGTTGGAATTAGTTCTGCTATAAAAGGAATCCCTGAATTATCTTTTGGTGAAATTGTTGGAGGGAACGTTGTTGATATGACTTTAGCGGTTGGTTTAGCGCTTCTTATCGGGGGAAAGGCTTTTCCTGTCAGAAGTAAAATGGTTCAAACAAGTATGATCTTTACTGCTATTATTGCTATTTTACCATTGATTTTAATATTAGATGGAGATTTAAGTAGGGGAGATGGTTTAGTCCTTCTTATTACATTTTTCCTTTATGTTTTTTGGCTTTTCTCTAAGGAAGAAAGGTTTAGAAAGGTTTACAACACTAAAGAAGAAAATGATAATCATGGCTTCTGGAGATTTTTAACAAAGAAAAAGGAATCAAAGGATTTAAGACAATTTAAACTTTTTCTTAAGAGTTTAAGGAGTACATTTGGTTACTTAATAGTATTATTATTATCTTCTTGGGGGATTGTTCAAAGTGTCCAAGCTTTTTCAGAAACATTAGCTATTGGTTTACCAATAGTGGGTATTCTAGTTGTTGGTTTAGGGAATGCTTTACCTGAGACATACTTTGCTATCATCTCTGCTCGCAAAGGACGTACCTGGCTTATTCTGGGGGATTTGATGGGCTCTGTTATAGTTTGTTCTACGTTGGTCTTGGGTGTTGTTGCTTTGATACATCCTATTGTTAATATTGATTTCTCTCCTTTCGCTATTGCTAGAATATTCCTTGTTATTTCAGCGGTATTCTTCTTAATAGCTGTTAGAACAGATAAAAGGATAAGCAAGAAGGAAGCAGTCGTTTTGATATTAATATATATCTTATTTGTTGCTTCTGAGGTTTTGTTCCGCTAATTAATTTATCTTGATTTTTTAAAGATAATAGTGTAGGATATAGTTAATGGATTGGATAATACTTGGATTTTTGGTAATAGTAATTTTTATCTTAATAGGTGGATTTTTTTTATTATCTAGAAGAAAGAGTAATGATCCGTTGATGATGCAACAGTTGAATAATATGAGCCAGGTTCTAGATAGTAAGCTATCTGAATCAAATAAGGCTATGCAGACTCAATTTGGGCAGAGTGCTAAGATTATTCAGAATGTTACGGAGAAGTTGACTAGATTAGACGAAACAAATAAACAGGTTGTGGGTTTTGCTGATCAATTAAAGAGTTTACAGGATGTTTTAAAGAATCCTAAGCAAAGAGGAATACTAGGGGAGTACTATTTAGAAACAGTTTTGAAGAATGTTTTACCACCTGGTTCTTATCAAATACAATATAGTTTTAAAGATGGAACAATGGTTGATGCAGTTGTCTTTATTGATAAGCACATTATACCAATAGATTCTAAGTTTAGTTTAGATAATTATAATAGGATATTAGAAACCAATAATCCTGAAGAGAAGAAAAGATATGAGCAGGCCTTTGTTAATGATTTAAAGATAAGAATTGATGAAACATCAAAGTATGTTAAACCAGAAGAGAACACGATGGATTTCGCCTTTATGTTTATTCCATCAGAAGCAGTTTATTATGATCTTCTTATTAATAAAGTTGGAGCAGTGACAGATGATACTAATAATTTAATATATTATGCGGGGAAAAAGAAAGTAATAGTTGTTTCCCCAACATCATTCCTAGCTTATTTACAAACAGTTCTTCAGGGATTAAAGAATCAAAAGATTTCAGAGCAAGCGAGGGAGATAATTAAACAAGTAGAACGTTTAGGAAGGCACATGGGGACCTATGAGGAATATATGGGTAAAGTAGGTAATCATTTAAGCACAACGGTAAGTAGTTATAATAAAGCTAGAAAAGAACTTGCCAAAGTAGATAAAGATGTGGTAAAAATAACAGGTAAAGAATCAACAATTAAATTATCAGAGGAGGAAGTAGAAACTCCTTTGCTAGAAGAATAATAATATGTTAGCAGTAATTAAAACAGGAGGCAAACAATACAAGGTTGCTCCTAAAGATAAAATCAAAATAGAGAAGATAGATATAGAAGAAGGCAAAGAAGTTATCTTTGACCAGGTTTTGTTAGTTGATAAGAATAAAAAGATTGAAGTGGGAACTCCTTTAGTAAAAGGAGCCAAAGTTATTGGGAAAGTATTAAAACAAGATAAAGCTAAGAAAGTCATTATCTTAAAATATAAACCAAAAACTAGAGAGAGTACAAAAAATGGTCATAGACAACCCTACACAGAAGTAGAGATTATCAAAATAGAGAAACAGGATTAAGAGAATAAAGAGCCCCGATGGTAATCGGGGTCTTTTTATTTTCTTCCTTTAAAGGCGCTTTCTAATGTTTCGCTATCAGCATATTCTAGTTCTCCACCAACTGGTAATCCTCTTCCTAATCTGGTCATTGTTATATTATAAGGAGCTAGGGTTCTTTCTATCAGTAGGGCGGTTGCTTCTCCTTCAGTGGTTGGATTAGTAGCAATGATTATTTCTTTGAAATTACTGTTTTCTATTTTCTTCTTTAATTCTTCTATTCTTATCTCATTATCTTTTTTAAGATTAACAGTTCCTCCTAGAATGAAATAAAGTCCTTTGTAAGTCTTGGTGTTTTCAATCGTTATTAGATCTGGTTCTTTTTCAACAACACAAAGAAGTTCTTTATTTCTACCGTTGTTTGAACAAATAGGGCAGAGGTTTGATTTCTCTGAAGCATCAAATGTTTTAAAACAAGAAGAGCAGATTTTAATATCTCTCTTTATATTCTTAATACTATCAGCTAATTCATCTATTTCTTCTTGAGAAAGTTTTACTAAATAAAAAACAAACCGAGCGGCTGTTCTAGGTCCAACGGTTGGTAGTTTACTAAATAAACTAATTAACTTTTTTATTGATTGAGAATACATTATTCTTCGTAGTGTTCTTCTTTAGCTAGATTTCTGAAAGAAACTGTTTGATCATCAAAATAGAGTTCTATTTTTCCAACAGGTCCATTTCTGTGTTTAGCAATAATAATATCTGATATATTCTTTCTAGATGTTTCTGGATTATATCTATCTTCTCGGTAAATAAGGAGAACTATATCCGCATCCTGCTCAAGCGATCCAGATTCTCTTAAGTCAGCTAGTCTTGGAACTTGGGGTGTTCTGTGTTCTACGGCTCTTGATAATTGTGATAAGGCTAGAACAGGAATATCTAGTTCTCGAGCCAAACCCTTCAATGCTCTTGATGTTTCTGATACTTGTTGGACTATACTAGCTTGTGAATTCTTTGGTTCCATTAATTGAAGGTAATCAATAATAATTAATCCTAATCCGTGTTCAGCTTGTAGTCTTCTGGCCATAGCCCTCATTTGGAGAACATTAGAACTAGCAGCATCATCTATGTATAATGGAGCGTCTGAAAGAAGAGACATAGCTTGTTGTATTCTTTCAAAGTCATTGTCTTCTCCTTCATGTGATAGTTGGCCAGTTCTTAACCTCCATAAATCAATACTAGCTAAGGAAGCGATACATCTATCTACTATTTGGTCGGCTGACATTTCTAGACTAAATATTCCAACAGGCTTTTTTTCTTTTATCGCTATATTTAAAGCAAAGTTTAAAGCTAAAGTTGATTTACCAATAGATGGTCTGGCAGCTAAAATAACAAGATCTGATTTTTGGAATCCACCTAAGATATTATCTAGGTCAGTAAATCCAGAAGCCGCTCCTCTAGGATTTCCTTGATGTTTTGACAACAAATCAATTCTATTGAAAGCATCTTCTAGGGCATCTTTAACACACAAGAATTTTTGAGTTAAGCTTCCTTGAGCAATCCCAAATATCTTTTGTTCAGCATTATCTAATAATTCATCTACGTCTTTTTCTTCGTCGTGTCCCATTGTGTTTATTTCCTGACTGACAGAGATTAGGTCTCTTAAAATTCTTTTTCTTTGGACAATCTTTGCGTAATTACCAACATGGGCAGCAGTAGGAACAGTGTTTACAAGATCAGTTAAATAACTACCACCACCAATATCGCTTAAGAGTTTCTTTTCTTTTAATCTGGCTGAAACAGATAAGAAATCAATAGGATTACTCTTCTCAAAAAGATCAACAATAGCTTTGTAGATTTCTTGATGTCCTTGGTTGTAGAAGTCTTTAGCTTCTAAATAATCAACTACTTTAACAATAGCGTTTTTATCTAACATTAAAGAACCAAGCAGTGATTTTTCTGCTTCAATATTTTGAGGTGGTAATTTGTTGATTAAGTCATTCTTTGCCATTAGTTTCTTTCTATCAGAAATATCTGAAATAGGCAAATAGGCTTGACCTTTCACCTTTAGCTAAAGGTGAAGGGTTGACAAAGAGGTGAAAATGAGTATAATTAAGGACATGTTCTTTAGAAAAACAACAGCTTGACAGCTGAGAAGGTATAAAGAGGGGAGTTTGTATAAGTGTGTAGGATACACGCTTTAACATTCTAGGAAAAACTATCTTAGGAGATAGAAAAATGAGAAGGCTAATTGTGTGGATAGTTGTTATTGGGATACTTTTTCCAGTCAGTGGCTGTGCTCTTCACAGCGAATTCAGTGCTGGAATGGGTAAAGAGGGAACGGCTCATACTGCTGCTATGTCTGGTGGTAGGGGAACTGGAATGGATTTTCCTTATGGTGCCAAGGAGGTTGATATGGAAAAGAAATCAACGAGTCGTGCGGCTCGTGACTGAGGAGGAATGAAATGAGTAGAGCGAAAACTTTATTCATAGTAGGAATTCTGCTTTTCTCTTGTTTGGCGTTTTATCTAGAACACGGAAGTTACCAAATCTTTTTGGGCTTGATGTCAGGAATGCTAGCTTATGCGGTTTCCTGTATTTTTGCCAAAAATAAGGTTTGGATGATAGTTTCTTTTCTTCTACTGGCGGTTGTGATTTGTCAGTTATCAGTCACAACAAGAGCAGTTTTTAAAGGAGAAGAGGATTCGCCAAACACAATCAGCTCTATATTAGGAGATATAGGGCATGGGTTTAGGAGAATGCCTGAAGTAGGCGTTCAGTTATACGAAGCCTTTAAAGGGATAAACGGTCGTTACGCAACGGTGTTGCTAATGATTCCCTTGGGAATAGGCTCTATAATTTTAAAGCCTAAAGAAGTTTAAAAAATAAGCTCTCGCAAAACACCGCGAGAGCTTTTCTATTGACAAAAATGTGTTATTATGCTACAATTTCAGTAAATCAAGTAACGGAAAGAAACTTTTATTTTGAAGGAGCTGAACATGTCGGAAAGAAACATCGACGTTGAAATAGCGGAAGCAAAAGCTGATGGGAGAGAGTTTGATGTCCTCATTCTTGAGGGCGAAAAACTCCTCCTTCAGACTGAAGAAGGAAGGAATCTTTTAAAGGTTTGCGCTGTTGCCTGAGAAACAGCGCAAGGAGAAGAAGGGGGAAAGAAGGAGACCAAATGGTCTTTGTGCAAGAGGGCAGAAGTATTATTAGTTCTTTTACTGACGGATTCAGGGTTTGGACTCCAACTCTGAGACATGAGATTGGACGTCACGGCTTAAAAAAAGTTCTCCGCAATCGTGGTTTACGAATGTGGGGGGTTGTAGAATCTCGTCAGGAAATCGGAGAAGAAATGATTCAAGAGCTTCAGCTTTTGTTAGATCTATTTCTTCTCAAGGAAAATTAAGCACTTTGTGTGCTAAATCCGTATGGGTCTGTGGATAATATTTCACAGGCCCTTTTTTATTTTTGTTCCTTTGTTTGTATCTTCTATTTGATAGCCTAGTTTCTCTATTTCTTCTCTTATCTTATCGGCTTTAGCCCATTCTTTCTTCTCTCTATATTCCTCTCTTTGTTTAACAAGAGATTTTATCTTTTCAGGTATTGTTATCTTTTTTGTTTTGTTTAGATTTAAACCAAAGATTTTATCAAATTCTAATAAAGTTCGGTATTTATTATTTGCTTTCTTGTCTTTTATTAAATCCCACATTAAAGCTAAAGCTCTGGGTGTATTTAGATCATCATTAATAAAGTCTTGGAACTTCTTAAGGTAAGATTTATTAATTCCTTTTTCTTTTTTTAACTCATTAACTTTTTCATAAAGATTATTAAGAGCATTCTGGGCCGATGCTAATGATTTCCAAGAAAAAGAAAGAGGGGATTTATAGTGAGTTCCGAGGGTTAAGTAACGATAAGCGATAGGATTAATATTCTTTTCTTTTAACGTCTCTATTGTTATAATATCTCCCTTAGATTTAGCCATCTTGCCTTCTTTTGAAATTAGATATTCTCCATGAAGCCAGAACTTAGCTAGATCTTTATTATAGCCTGCTTGGGCTTGGGCTATTTCATTAGTATGATGAGTTGGAATAAGGTCAATGGCACCAGTATGGATATCAAAAGGAATCCCCAAGTATTTTATACCAATAGCGACACACTCAGTGTGCCAACCAGGGAAACCTTTTCCCCAAGGTGAGTTCCATTCCATTTGTCTTTTTACTCCTTTTTCGGCGAACTTCCATAAAGCAAAATCAGTAGGATTCTTTTTACCTTCCGACATTTTTATTCTTGCTCCTGGTTTTAACTTTCTTTCTTTCGATCCGGCTAATTTTCCGTAGTCTTTTATTTTTGAAGTATCAAAGTAAAGGCCATCTTCTATTTGATAAGTAAACCCTTTCTTTTCTAGAAGTTTAATTAAATCAATTTGTTCTTTAACAGTAGCTGTTGCTTTGACATATTTGTTTGGTGGCTTGATGTTTAGTGTTTTTGTATCTTTCTGAAAGGCTTTAGTGTAGAAGTCAGCTATTTGCCAAGCGGTCTTCTTTTCCTTTTTTGCTCTTAACTCTATCTTGTCATCTCCTGTATCTGAATCTGATGTTAGATGTCCAACATCAGTAAGATTCATTATATGATTTACTTTATATTTATTATATTCTAAAACTCTCTTAAGAATATCGTTAAAGATATATGTTCTTAAGTTGCCAATATGAGCATACCAATAAACAGTTGGTCCACAAGTATAAAGACCAATAACTTTCTTTAATGGTTTGAATATTTCTTTTTTTCTAGCTAAAGTATTATATAGTTTAATCATTATTTTATATTTTAATTTTGCGTGGACCCGGCGGGATTTGCACCCGCTACCCTGTGTGTCAAAGACAGGATTTTAACTGCATGAAACTACGGGCCCGAGTCCACATTTTCATTATATCAATTAAAAACAAAAGAAGCCATAATATTTACGACTTCTTTTGCGACACACAGGGAAACCCATAGTCTATACAGGCCTCCTGTCTTTATGTTTTGATTATAGCAAATCAAGGCATCTTGTCAAGTTCTTGATTTTGGTTTTGCTATAAGGTAAGATAATTAAATGGAGCTGACTAAAAAAGATATTATTATCTCAGTTATTATATCAGAGCTTACCGCTTTGTATTTTATTTTCTTATTTTCTTTTAATTATAATTGGGTTCTAGCTATTATCTTTCCCATTTTAGGAGCTTTAGGAATATGGATTTCTTATCTTGTAGGTAAGAAGTTTTTGTTTGTTTATCAATTAGCCAAGTTTTTGTTAATAGGAACAGCAGCCGCTTTGGTTGATTTAGGAATACTTAATTTGTTAATCTTTGTCTCTGGAATTTCTGTTGGTTTGTGGTTTTCTGTCTTTAAAACACTTTCTTTTATTATTGCTTTTTCAGCTAAGTTTCTAGGTGATAAATTATGGGCTTTTGAGAAAAAAGAAGTTAGGGGAGTTGGTAGAGAGTTTAGTAAATTCTTTGGAGTAACTCTTATTGGTCTTTTAATAAATGTTGTGGTAGCATCATTAGTAGTAAGGGCTGGTTCTGGATTAGTTTGGGCTAATGTTTCAGGTATAATAGCAGCTATAGCAACAGTTTTATGGAACTTCCCAATGTATAAATTTATAGTCTTTAAGAAAAATGAGTAAATTAGTATTATATAGGAAATATAGGCCACAAAGGTTTGATGAAATTATTGGACAAGAGCATGTTGTTCAAACATTAACTAATGCTCTTTCTTCTGATTTGATTTCTCATGCCTATATCCTCTCTGGTCCTCGTGGCTCTGGTAAAACAACCATAGCCAGATTGTTGGCTAAAGCAGTCAATTGTCGCGATAGAAAAGAAGGCCAGTTTGAACCATGTGGCAAATGCTCTTCTTGTTTAGAAATAAAAGAAGGAAGAGCTTTGGATTTAATTGAAATAGATGCTGCTTCTCATAGAGGAATAGATGATATTAGAGAATTAAGAGACGGTATTAAATTCGCTCCAGCTAAAGAGAAGTACAAAGTCTTTATTATAGATGAATCTCATCAACTTACCAAAGAAGCAGTTAATGCCTTGCTAAAGACACTGGAAGAACCACCAGCTCACGCTATCTTTATTATGGCGACAACAGAGATTCACAAGATGATCCCAACTATTATTTCTCGTTGTCAAAGATTTGATTTCAGAAAACTTACTCTAGATGAGATAGTTAAAAGACTAGATATCGTTTCTAAAAAGGAAAAAGCTAAGATAGAAATGCCAGCTTTAGAGTTAATTGCTTTAAATTCAGGAGGAGCTATAAGAGACGCCGAAGGTTTACTAGATCAAGTCTTAACTTTTGCAGGAACTATTAATAATACAGGTATTAAAGTAGATGATATTAGAGATTTATTAGGATTAACAGATGTTTCAATGATTGGTCAGTTTATTGATTATGTTTCTCAAAAGAATAAACAAGAAGCAATAGGTTTCTTAGGAAAAACATTCGAAAGGGGATATGATCCACAAGAATTTACTAAATCACTGATTCGTTACTTAAGACAGGCAATGCTTTTAAAGATAAACCCTAGCACAGCTTCTATTATTGGATTGACCAAAGAAGAAAAAGATAAGATGTTATCTCAGATTGAAACATTAAGTTCTTCGGAAATACAAAGAGCTTTAGGTCTCTTTATGGATGCAGAGAATAGAATGAAGTATTCTTCAATTACAGAACTTCCTTTAGAGCTAGCAACCGTTGACTTTTTAACTGAAACAGCGTAAAATATATGACATTGCCGGGTGGTGCAATGGTAGTCACAAGCGGTTTTGGTCCGCTAAATCTAGGTTCGAGTCCTAGCCCGGCAGCACGCTAGTGCACAGTTCGAGAGACCGAGAGGCCTTAAGAGTTGCTAAAAACGCTCCTGACCCCATTACCGCTGACCCCATTACCGCCCATTACCGAATTGAAAAAACAAGGGCTATTTTATTTTAATTTAAGGAATGTTATTTTAGTACCTTGAAAAATATTAGAATATGGTATACACTAATATTGACTTAGCAATTAAAATAAAATATAGTTTTGGTTGAAAGGAGTTGACAAAACACAGATTAATATTGTAGGATATAGAGACCCTTTAAAGAAAGGCAATATTAATAATGGCTCGTTGACAACCAAAGATAAGGAGAATGAATAATGAAAAGAATTAACATTGGCAAAATAGTAGAACATGTAGGTGAGAAAATAAAAATATCTGGTTGGGTTGACTCAATCAGATCTCACGGAAAGATTGTCTTTATAGATCTTCGTGATAAAACTGGAATCTCTCAGTTGGTTTTTATTCCTCAAAACAAAGAAATCTACGAATTAGTAAAAGAGGTTAAACCTGAATGGGTTATCTCTATTTTGGGGAAGGTTTCAAAACGTCCCCAAAATATGGTAAATCCTAAAATCGAAACAGGAGAAGTAGAAGTTTTAGTAGAGGAATTGAAAGTTCTTTCTGAGGCTGAAACCTCTCCTATCCCAATTAATGAAAGCGATTCTGACGAATCAAGTATTGAGAAAAGAATGGATTGGAGGTGGTTAGATTTAAGGAATCCTCGCAAGAGATTAATCTTTGAAACATGGACGACTATGGAGCATGCTTGGAGGAGTCATCTTGTAAGCGAAGGATATATACAGATCAATTCGCCTAAGCTTATGAGTACTTCCAGCGAATCTGGAGCAGAGCTATTTGAGGTAGTTTACTTCGATCAAAAAGCCTATCTTGCTCAATCTCCACAGTTCTACAAGCAGATGGCAATGGCTTCTGGCTTTGAGAAGGTCTTTGAAATGGGTCCTGCTTTTAGAGCAGATCCTTCTTTCACCTCAAGGCATTGTACAGAATTTACATCTTACGATGCAGAGATCTCTTTCATTGAGTCTCATCAGGACGTTATGTCTGCCTTAGAAGAAATGATAGCAAGTGCGTTGAAGGCTGTTGAAGAAAAGCATGGAGAAGAAATTCAGCAACTTTATAAAAGACAAGTAGTGGTTCCAAAGACTCCTTTCCCTCAAGTTACAATGGCAGAAGCAAAAGAAATACTAAAAGGATTGAATGTGCCAAGTAAGGAAAGAGGAGACTTGAGTCCAGAGGAGGAAAGGAAGCTGTCGGAGTTTATCTTTAAAAGAGATGGTCATGAGTTCGTGTTCGTTACGGATTATCCTTCAGCAATTAGGCCTTTCTATCATATGAGATATGAAGACAATCCCGAAGTGACGAAAAGCTTCGACCTTTTATGGAATGGCGTAGAGATTACCACTGGTGCTCAACGAGAGCATAGGTACGAGATCTTGAAAAAACAAGCCGTAGAAAAAGGTTTTGACTTAAAGCCACTGAAAAACTATCTGAATTTCTTCAGATATGGTTGTCCTCCTCATGGCGGATTCGGTCTTGGTTCATCAAGGATGTTAATGAAAATCTTTAACATAGAAAACGTTCGAGATACATGTTATGTATATAGGGGTGTAAAAAGATTGACCCCTTAAAGGTGTATTAGTAATGAGTAAAGCCGAGCTTTGCTCATTTCGAGCTTTGCTCATTTGCTCATCCTTATTCCAATATTTACTATATTGCGAGAAGCTAAGCTTCTCGTAGATTGCTGGGCGAGTTCTGGTCTCGCAGCAGTATTAAAAGTCGCTTTTTTGGTGATTTTTTGTTAGGATAGGATATTATAAATTATAAACAAAATTTATGGATTATTTAAAAACATCTGGGAGATCTTTAAGACACCTTTTTGCTTTGCCAATTATTTCTGTTATGATTGTTCCTATAGTTATTCTAGATATTTGTTTAGAAATCTATCATCGTACTTGTTTTCCTTTATATGGAATTCCATATGTTAAGAGAGGAAACTATATTCAGATTGATAGACATAAGTTAAAATACTTGACTTGGTTACAAAAGATATATTGTGCTTATTGTGGATATGCTAATGGTATGGCTAGTTATTTTGTTAAGATTGCAGGAGAAACGGAACGTTATTGGTGTGGTATAAAACACAAAAAGAATCCAGACTTTGTAGAACCAGAACATCATAAAGACTTTGCTGAATACGATGATGAGGGATGTTTCAATAAGAAGTATAAGAAATAACAGCAATTTTTAGTTGTGCATATTGACAAGATTGTTGGCTAAATATATCATTCATATAGTGAGAGGATTTTGGATAGGTAGGTCGAACTTATTTTTTCCTCTTTCAATTGACAATAACAAAAAGGTTTTTAATTAAACCTTGAAAATATGTTAGAATATAAATTAATGTTTGAGTACGGAGACGAAGACGACGACGAAATTGAGACTCCTGAAGAAGAGTATTAAGTTTTTGAACCCGGTGCTAATTTTGGCGCCGGGTTATATTTTTGAGAATATTTTCTTACTGTGATAAGATATAATTATGAATAACAATATTGAACCAGCAGTATCAATAACTAAGAAGAAGTTTCTTTTTGTTTCCTATGACGGATTAATTAGTGATGTCGCATGGCAAACAGTTAAAGAAGGTCATAATGTTAAATATTATATCAGTAATTCTTTAGATAAAGATAGTGCTGATGGTTTAGTGCCAAAAGTTGATAATTGGGAAAAGGAAGTTGATTGGGCTGATATTATTGTTTTTGACGATGTTTTGGGAATGGGGAAGTGGGCTGAAAAATTAAGAAAGCAAGGGAAATTAGTTGTTGGTGGCACAACATACAGTGACCAGTTAGAAGATGATCGGTCTTTTGGACAAGAAGAGTTAAAGAAATATGGTATTCCAATTATTCCTTATAGAGACTTCAATGATTTTAATGAAGCGATTGATTATGTCAAAAACAATCCTTGTCGATATGTAATAAAACCTAGTGGTGAAGCTCAGAACACCAAACGTTTTCTTTTTGTTGGAGAAGAAGATGACGGAAAAGATGTTATTCAGGTTTTAACTGCTTATCAGAGACTTTGGTCAGATAAGATTAAGGTTTTCCAACTTCAAAAAAGAATAGCTGGAGTTGAAGTAGCTATTGGAGCTTTCTTTAATGGCAATGAGTTCGTCTATCCAGTTAATATTAACTTTGAACATAAGAAACTTTTTCCTGGCAACATTGGTCCAGCAACTGGTGAAATGGGAACAAGTATGTTTTGGACTGGCCCTAATCGTTTTTTTAATGCTACTCTAAAAAAGATGGAACAAAAACTTCAAGAAGAACATTATGTTGGCTATATTGATATAAACTGTATTGTTAATAATAACGGTATTTATCCATTAGAGTTTACGGCTAGGTTTGGTTATCCAGCAATCCATATTCAACAAGAAGGTATTTTGATGCCAACTAGTGACTTTCTTTATGGTTTAGCTAGTGGAGAATTAAAGAAATTCAAAGCTAGATCAGGTTTTCAAATAGGAGTTCGTTTGGTTGTTCCACCATTTCCTTATGGTGGTGAAGTAAAACGATCTTTAGCTGATTCAAGAGAGGCAGTAGTTTTCTTCAAAAAACCTAAAATGGAAGGTATTCATATTGAAGATGTAAAGTTAATAAATAATGAATGGGTTGTGGCTTGTAGTTCTGGAGTTGTTTTTGTTGTTGTGGGAACTGGTCAAACAATGAAGCAAGCACAGTCCCAGGCCTATAGCAGAATAAGCAATATAATGCTTCCTAATATGTTCTATAGGGATGATATTGGTGATAGATGGTTTGAAGATAGTGATAAGCTTCATAACTGGGGTTATTTGAGAGAATTATGAACAGGGAGATTTTCGATACTTTAAAAAATACCTATTGTAGATTAAAACCATCTAAAATATCTGGGGTTGGAGTCTTTGCTATTAGAGACATTTCTCCGAAAACAGAATTATTCAAAGGACAGATTAATCAGAGGTGGTCAAGATTTAAGATAAAAGAACTTAAAGATTTAGATAAAGAAATATTAAAGATGATTGATGACTTCTTCGTTATAGAAAAAGATGGATCAGTATCTATTCCAAGATCAGCGTTAAATGGGATGGATATGTCTTTTTATATTAATCATTCAAAAAAGCCAAATGCCAGAACTATTGATAACGGCTTTACTTTTATTTCTTCAAGGAAGATTAAAAAAGGAGAGGAGATAACCACTTCTTATTCTGATTACGATTACAAATACTAATTTTGTTGACAGATTATAATAATTAAGGTAATCTGTTTTTATCGTCCTTTCAAAACATAATATTATTATATGAGGTGATAAATGCCAATCGCGGAAATTAATTTTGATACTAAAATAAAACGTGGCCAATGTGTTGTAGTGAAACTCAAAAGTTCTGATAAATCTCAAATCTCTTGGAGACAAGAGGTGTATCTGCAAGATGAAACCACTATCAGTTGTCTTGTTATAGGAGCTTACTATCAATGTAAATCAAGAAAACTGGACGAATTGCCAGTTAATCTTTACAGGATAGTAAGTTTCGAAGACAGAAAACTTGTTATTAAAGATCTTCCCTAAGAATCAGTGTCCGAAAGCATATAGCTTTCGGACTTTTTATTGCTTTTATTTTATTTTTTGTTAGAATAAAATATATGACAAAAACAATAATACCAATTTTAATAATAGTTTTAATATTAGGGGGTCTTATTCTGGGATTTTACTTTCTCTTCACTTCTAATGAAAAAGAAGAAGCTTCTAAGGAAGATTTAACAACTGAAGAACCTAAGAATGGAGAAGTTCCTAATGAAACCACAACAAATATGATTGCAGTAATAACAACAAATTATGGTCAGATTAAATTAGAACTTTTTGGGACTGATGCACCTAACACAGTGAATAACTTTGTTAAATTAGCTAAAGAAGGATTCTATAACGGAACTAAGTTCCACCGAGTAATAAAAGGCTTTATGATTCAAGGAGGAGACCCTTTAACAAAAGATAATTCTAAGAAAGATATGTGGGGGACAGGAGGGCCGGGGTATAAGTTTGATGATGAGATTCATGCTAATAACAATAATGTTATTGGTACTATTGCTATGGCCAATGCTGGGTCAAATACCAATGGTTCGCAATTCTTTATTAATACAGTCGACAATAATTTTCTTGATACCAAGCATACTGTTTTTGGTAAAGTTATAGATGGAATGGAAGTTGTTACTGCTATCGAAAATGTTGCTACCGGATCACAAGATCGTCCAGTAGAAGATGTTATTATTGGGAATATAACAATTGAATAATTTGACACGACTCTTTGAGGTGCTATGATTAAAGCGTGATGGATAATAGCTCTTTTAATAGAAAGGAGGTGCTGTGTCAAACATAATTTAATTGCTATTATTTTGTTTAGCAAACCCTCTTCCAAAAGTCTGGTTCTAGGCGTGAACCAGGCTTTTTATTGACTCTTTATTTATAATAAGTTAACATATCAATAGTACTTTCGGGGCCATAGCTCAGATGGCTAGAGCGTCTCAGTAGCATCGAGAAGGCGGTGGGTTCGAGTCCCATTGGCTCCAATAACGGGCTTACAATCCAATTTTTGGTTCAAATCCAATTAGCCCGGCATTTTCTCTTTCCTGCCCCCAGGAATAGAGATAAGGTCCTCAAAGCATAGCTTTGGGGACTTTTTATTTTTCCTCTTAATGGTAGAATGAAAATGATGATTAATGAAAGGATTTCAAAGATACTATATGATATAGAGAGACTTCTAGAGATAAAGGGAGGGCTTGTTTTTAAATCCAGAGCTTATCATAGAGCCGCTAAAGCCTTAGACAATCTTAAAGAAGATATTAAGAAAGTTTATCAGGAAGAAGGACTAAAGGGTTTAAAGCAATTAGATGGAATAGGCGATAGTATTGCTACAAAAATAGAAGAATATATTAAGAAAGAAAAAATTAAGTATTATGAAGAATTAAAAGAAGAAACAGCTATTCGTCAAATAATTACCTATTTCTTTGAAACAAAAGGAGTAAGCTTGAATGAATTAAAGAGAGATGCTAAAAAGAGAAAGATAGTTTATTCACGTTATACGAAGTCAGCTAAACAGCTTTTAGAGTTAGCTGGATCTATTGAAAAAGCTAAAGCAGCTATCAATAAGGTAGCTGATTGGGCTAATTCAAGAGATTTAGATTATACTATTGAAACAGTCTTTAAAAAATGGTTAGAATTAGATAGATTAAAGCCAAAGGAAATAGTTAAAAAACCTTTCTTTAGAAATATGCCAATGATTTGGTCGGAAACCAAAAAGAAATGGTTTGTTATTGATCCACAAGGTGAATGGCTTGAATTTGCCGCTAAAGAAGATCAAATAGAATGGAGAATATCAAAATAATATTTATAGGGACTCCTGATTTTGGAGCAATTATCTTAAGAGAACTTGTTAAAGAATACAAGCCTATTTTGGTTGTTACTACTTCTTCTGATTCTCCTGTAGCCCAAGAGGCTAAAGTTAATAATATTCCTATTTCTCTTGATCTTGATGAGATAAAAAAGATAAAACCTGATTTAACAATTACAGCCGCTTATGGTAAGATTATTCCTGAAGATATATTAAGCATTCCTCGGTACGGACCATTAAATATTCATCCTTCTTTATTGCCAAAATACAGAGGCCCTTCACCAATTCAGACTGCTATTCTTAATGGTGATAAAGAAACAGGAGTAACAATTATGTTAATGGATGAAAAAATAGACCATGGAGCAATAGTTTCTAGTTCCGAATTTACAATCTCTAAAAATTATGATTATAGGGAATTAAGTGAAATTCTTGCTCTAGAAGGAGCTAGGCTACTCTTAGAAACTATACCAAAATGGATTAAGGGAGAGATAAAAGCAAAGGGACAAGATCATTCTCGGGCTACTTTTACTAAGATTATCAAGAAACAAGATGGTGAAATTGATTGGCAGAAGTCTCCTCAAGAGATTGAAAGACAAATTAGAGCTTTTAATCCTTGGCCAGGAACATTTACTATTTGGAAAGATAAGATTATTAAGATATTAGAAGTAGAAATAAAAGATAGTAAAATAGTCATTAAAAAGATTCAACCAGAAGGTAAGAAGCCAATGGCTTTTGAGGACTTTTTAAGAGGACATAAAGATTTTAAAATATGAATTATTCAGAATTAAGAAAAGGATCAATAATTGTTTATAACAATCAACCTCATGAAATAATAGATGCTTCTACGATGTTTAAAGCTAGAGGTAGTTCTGTTATGCAGGCAAAGCTAAAGAATCTAATGACAGGGTCAGTTATTTCTCAGACCTTTCGTGGTTCAGATTCTTTTGAAGAAGCTGAACTGACTAAACTAAAAGCTAAGTTTATTTATTATCATAAAGATAGGTATGTTTTTTCAGAAAGCGACAATCCTTCAAAAAGATTTGAATTAGCAGAAGAGAAGATCGGGAATGCTAAGTTTTTAAAATCTAATCAAAATGTAGTAGTCTTAATCTTCAACGAAGAAATGATAAGTATTTCATTACCAATAAAGGTAGTCCTTAAGGTTGATCAAGCTCCGCCAGGTGTGAAGGGAGATAGAGCTCAAGCGGGAAATAAGATGGTTGTTTTAGAAACAGGGGCAGAATTATCAGTTCCTTTGTTTGTTCAAGAGGGTGACTTGATAGAAGTAAACACTGAGAAAGGAGAATACGTTAGAAGAATAGGAGAGAAATAAAATGAATAGACATAGAATATTTATTGCTATAAACCTACCTAACGGTGTTAAAAAGAATTTGGCTAGATATAAAGAAAGATGGTCTGAGATACCAGCTAAATGGGTCAAAGAAGAGAATATTCACTTAACTCTTGAGTTTTTAGGTTATGTTTCTGATCAAGAGGTCTTAGATATAATTAATATGACTAGAGAAGCTGTCTCAAAATGTTCTCAGTTCTTTATTACCTTAAATAAAGTATCTTATGGACCTGATAATAAGATTCCACCTAAGATGATTTGGGTTAGTGGGGAAATATCCGAAGAGCTTAATTCTTTAAAACAAGAACTAGATAAAGCTTTAGGCGTTATGGAAACAAGAAAGTTTACTCCTCATATTACTTTAGCTAGAGTAAAGAAGTGGGACTGGCAAAGAATAGAACCAGACGAAAGAGAGGATATTGATAAAGATATCAGTATTAACTTTGATGTTAATTCTGTTGAAATTATGGAAAGTGTTTTAAAAAAGGGTGGACCAGAATATACAGTTTTAGAATCAATCAAATTATGAAAGTGCATTTTATTGGAATTGGTGGAATAGGGGTAAGTGCTTTAGCACAATACTATTTAGCAAAAGGCCATAAAGTCAGTGGTTCTGATTTAGTTTCTTCAGAAATTACAGAGTTGTTAAAAGAAAAAGGTATTCATATCTCTTTAGGTCCTCATAAAGCTGAGAATGTTCCCAAAGATGTCGATTTAGTCATCTATAGTCCAGCTGTTCAGGAAGACAATCCAGAGCGTACTAATAGAGCTATTAGTTATCCAGAAGCTTTAGGCAAACTAACTAAAGAGTATTTTACCATTGCTGTTTCGGGAACTCATGGGAAAAGCACAACTTGTTCTATGTTGTCTTTAGCTTTAATAAAAGCTGGTTTTGATCCAACGGTTATTATTGGAACTAAATTAAAAGAGTTTAACAACACTAATTTTAGAATAGGGGAGAGTAAATATTTGGTTATTGAAGCCGATGAATGGAACGCTTCTTTTTTAAACTATTATCCTCAAATCATTGTTTTAACTAATATTGAAAGAGAACACCTAGATTATTATAGAGATCTAGATCATATTTTAGAAACCTATAAAGAATATATATCTCATCTTTCTAGTGATGGTGTACTTATTGTAAATGGTGATGATGAGAATATAGCAAAGATTACTAATAATTTAGAAACAAAGAAATTCTCTTTAGATCAAGGAGAAGAGTTAAAAAAGATTCTAAAAGTTCCTGGTGATCATAATATCTCTAATGCTTTAGCGGTTTTAGAAGTTACTAAAGTTCTTGGTATTCCAAAAAAGGTTGTTTACGAATCTTTAGCAGAATATCAAGGAGCTTGGAGAAGGTTTGAGACAAAAGAAAGAATGATTAATAATCAGAAGATTACCTTAATTAACGATTATGGTCATCACCCAACAGAAATAAGGGCAACATTAAAAGCAACCAGAGAAAAGTTTCCTAATAAAAGAATTTATTGTGTTTTCCAGCCTCATCAATACCAAAGAACCTATTTTCTTTTTGATGATTTCGTTAAAGTCTTTTCTAACGCTTCAATAGACGAAATAATAATAACAGATATTTATGACGTTGCTGGCAGAGAAAAGAGTGAAATAAAAGACAAAGTAAGCTCTAAAAAACTTGTTGCTGAGATAAATAAAGATTCTGTAAAGTATCTAGAAAAGGAAGATATTAAGAAATATATAGAAAACAATATAAGAGAAAGGGATGTTGTTGTTATTATGGGGGCCGGAGATGTGTATAAAATACTTGACATAGATTAATAAAAAAGCCAAAATTAAACAAAGAAAGGTCTTTATAACACGTTTAACTATTAATAAATTATGACAATTGGAATAATTATTGCTGTTATAGTAGTAATAGCAGTATTGCTTTACATCTTTAAAGATAAGATTTTTGGGAAGAATGGAAGCGGACAGCCTCCAGTTCCTCCTCAAGGACCACCACCTATGCCTCCAATGGATTCAGAAATGTAGTAATAAAAAAGCGCCCACTAATTTGTGGGCGTTTTGGTTTCTGGTTTTTAGCTTGATTCTTTTTTTTGGGAATCAGCCATTGTTATTGGTTGATCTCCTCTCCCAGCTTCCTCCATATCTTTCCTGATTGCGTCATATATCTCTTTTCTGTGAACAGGAAGATTTTTACTGTTCTCAACAGCAATAATACCAAGGCGAACTTTATCGCCTCGAACATCAACGATTGTTATTTCGACATTATCGCCGATCATGACTGATTCATCTCTTTGCCTGCTTAATACTAACATTTGGACTCCTTTCAAAATAATCCTTGTTCTTATAATAGTTTAAAAAGATCTACTTGTTAGATTATAGCAGTTATATAGTTATTGTCAAGAAAAAAAAGAGGGGTTTGAGATATTTCTCGCACCCCTTATTAGAACTCCTTTGGCCAGAAAGTTCTATGTTTTAAAATCCATAAACTGGGCGAAGCTGGTCTTCCGTCGGCAGAGTGGAATAATATTCTCCTCGAGGACCGACGTAACCAACTCCTTGTTTCAGTAACGTTATTGGCGTTACCGAGCCATTACTGTTAGTGACATTTACTGTCAGCGTGCTAGCATTTGTTTCCAACGCTCCTATCCGAGCATTGGTTTCCTTTTTGGTATCTTGTCCTTTTCCGACAAAATAACCACCAAGAGCTCCGATGCCAGCACCGATTGCGGTGCTTTTGCCATCTTTGCCAAGTAGGTAACCAGCTCCGGCTCCTGCTCCAGCTCCGATAACAGTTCCCTTCTGGGCATTTGACTCGCACCCACTCACCGTTGCAATTGTTATAACAACAATAATAATCAGAATAATACTTCGTTTCATTTCAAAACTCCTTTCTAAAAGTGGCCAAATATTTTATTGTTAATGATTGCATTGTAGCATATGTATATATATTTGTCAAGAATTTGAAATACAAAAGCCCCATTTTTACTACTGGGGCTTTAGCTGATTATGGAAAGTACTTTAAACATTTTAAGCTCCTTCTTGAGGAAACATTCTTACATAATCTCGGCCAGCTTGCCTGGCTGTATGTTCATTTACCGTTGATCCTTTCCTTGAATATTTTTCGTTTAATAAAGATAAAAGTTCAACTACTCTTTCATAATCAGCGGGGTCTCTTTTTTGAGCTAAATTCATTAACTCTAAAGAAATTTGTTCATAATCTGGTGGTGCGTTTGATCTATTCATTTTTGACCCTTTCATATAGAGGTTTTAAAAGTTCTGCCTTAATTCTACTTATAATTAGTATCATTGTCAATGTTTTGCCATAAGCCAGGCTTATGATAAAGGCGTGGATTATTCCACGCCCTTTTTGATTTTTATACTACTTTTTGACTGTTGTGTTATCTTTTGATTTTTTCGGTTATAATTTTTGAGTCTAGCCTTTCACCTACTTTGATGTTAGCCCAAGCATCTTCAGTTAGCTCAACGTTCTTTGTTTGTATATTTCCTGGCAGGATGAAATCCTCCAAGTCAACGAAATAACTTGTCTCTCTTGAGCTTTCGGACATAAGACTGTTGGTGTATTTCCTTATAACCTTATATCCCTGCAGAGTTACCACTGAATCAATCGGTTGTTTTGCGAGTCTAAGATTAGAGGCTCTTTTTCTTTCTAATGTTTTCGCCATTATCAAGGAAGATGCTAATAATATAACCACACACACAAATGACACTGAAACAGCTGAATTCTTTGTCTTTTTCTCTTTGGCTGTGGTCAGGATAGAGCAACAAGCGATAAAGATAGAAAAAGACATAACAGTAATAAGAAAGCATACAGTTAACATTGTTCTTTCTCCTTAAAAGAAAAGTTGTCAAAAAGCTAACCATTAAACGTACTTTGATTATACATAAATAATTGTCTTTGTCAACTATTTGCTTGATTATTAAAAGTTGTATATAATAGATTTAATGGAAAGAGTATTGAATAAAGAAACAACTAAATATTCAAACAAACAAGTTAAAGTTTGTGGTTGGGTAGATTCTATTAGATCTCATGGTAAGATCGTTTTTATTGATTTAAGAGATATTAGTGGCTTAGTTCAGCTTGTTTTCACTCCTAAGAATAAAGAAGTTTATGAACTTATCGGTAAAATTCATCCCGAATGGGTTTTAGAGATTGAAGGAACTATTGCTGAAAGACCAGCTAATATGGTTAATGATAAGATTGAAACAGGGAAGATAGAGGTTTCCGTTGAGAAAATGACTGTTTTATCAGAAGCAGAAACTCTTCCTTTCTCCATTAGTGGTGATGGTTATGATATTTCAGAAGAAAAGAGAATGAAATATCGTTACATTGATTTAAGAAGAGAAAGATTAAAGAGAAATATGATTGAGAGACAAAAAGCTTTTCGTTTTATGAGAGATTATCTTCAAGATAGGGGATTTATTGAAATAGAAACACCAATGTTAACTAAATCAACTCCTGAAGGAGCCCGTGATTTTGTCGTTCCTTCTAGAATTCAGAAAGGTAAATTTTATGCTTTACCACAATCACCACAACAATATAAACAACTATTACAAATTGCTGGCATAGAGAAGTATTTCCAGATTGCTCGCTGTCTTCGTGACGAAGATCCTCGAGGAGACAGACAACCAGAACATACTCAACTAGATATTGAGATGTCTTTTATCGAAGAAGAAGATGTCATTAATTTGGTGGAAGAGATGTTTTTAAAGTTTGTTAAAGAAGCTTTTCCTAATAAGAAGATTCAGGAAGTTCCTATTCCAAGGATTACTTATCAAGAAGCGATGAAGAAGTATAAGACGGATAGGCCAGATTTAAGAAAGGATAAGAATGATCCTGATCTTCTGGCTTTCTGCTGGGTTGTAGACTTTCCATTTTTTGAGAAAGATGACAAGGGTAAGTGGGCCTTTACTCATAATCCTTTTTCCGCTCCAAAGGCAGAGTTCATGAGTGATTTACTTAAAAAGAAGAATATTAAGAATATTATAACTACTCAATATGATATCGTTTTAAATGGTTCAGAAATAGGAGGTGGAAGCATAAGGAATCATTCAGCCAAAGCACTAGAATCAGTCTTTGAAATAATTGGTTATACTAATAAACAGGTTAAAGAAAACTTTGGTCATATGCTAGAAGCTTTTAAATATGGTGTGCCACCTCATGGAGGCATTGCTTCTGGATTTGATAGATTCTTAGCTATTCTTTTAGGAGAAGAAAGTATTAGAGAGGTGATTGCTTTTCCTAAAACGGGGGATAGTCGTGATTTAATGATGGATGCTCCAGCTGAAATATCTAAAGAACAATTTAAAGAGTTAGGCATTAAAGTAGATAAAAAATGAAATCAAAGGTTTTAATACTCTCTATAGTAATCAGTATTCCTCTTTTCTGGGGAGTTAATGTTTTAGGTAATAATTTAGAGGACTTTTGGTATGATTTAGAATTAGCTAAAAGACCAGAACTTATCACCGCTAGTTTTAATCAAAAACTTATGAATATTGAATTAAGAAATATGAAATTAACAAAAGAAAGGAAAAAAGATCTTGAAAAACTAGAAATTGGTGCTAGGTCAGCTATTTCTGTTCAGATTAATAAAGATGGTGAAAGAAAATTACTTCGTCTTAATTCAACCGATCGTGTTCCAATAGCTTCATTAACAAAGCTAATGACAGCTCTAGTTTCTGTTGAAATATATTCTTTTGATCAATTAATAACCATTACTAAAGAAGCTGTCAATCAAGAAGGGGATTCAAAGTATGGTAATTTAATAGTCGGCGAACAATTAACAGTAGAGAATTTACTCTATACAATGTTATTAGAATCAAGCAATGATGCTGCCTACGCCATGACTCAACCAATTGGATCTGAGGCTTTTGTTGATTTAATGAATAATTATGCTGAAAAGATCGGTTTGAAAGATACTTATTTTGTTAACCCAACAGGATTAGAGTCAGATAACCCCGAAGCGGTTAAAAACTATTCAACGGCTGAAGATTTAGTTAAATTATCAGAATATATCTTAGAGAAACATCCAGAGATATTTGAGATATCAAAGAATGAATCGTATAAAGTGCTTAAGCCAAATGGAAGTCTTCATCATTTTATCCAATCAGGGACTAATAAATTATTAGGAGAAATTCCTGAAATAATTGGTGGTAAAACTGGTTGGACAGCGGCTGCTGGTGGTTGTTTACTTCTGATTATAAATGATCCAAAAACCAATAGTTATTATATTAATGTTATTTTAGGGGCAGAAGATCGTTTTGCAGAAATGCATAAAATAACAGACGTCATCCAAAATGACTGATATTACTATTAACGCTATAAAGATGTTTGTTCTAGGAGCATTAAGCTTTGTTCTTGCTTTTTGGTTAACTCCTTTACTAACTCATTTCTTGTATAAGTATAAATTATGGAGAAAGGAAATAAGAACTAAATCTATTGATAATAAAGAGCTAGTCTATTTTAAACAATTTCATTCTGAAAAAGAAACCCATGTTCCTCGGTTTGGTGGTCTTCTTATCTGGATTAGTGTTTCTGTTCTGGCTATTATTTTTTTTCTTTTATCTAAAACGAATATTTGGTGGTTTCAAAAGCTGAACTTTCTTAGTAGATCTCAAACCTGGCTTCCTTTCTTTGCTTTAATAGCTGCTTCTTTAGTTGGTCTATTGGATGATATTTTACAAGTGATTGGAAAAGGAAAGTATATTGCTGGTGGATTAAGACTTAAATGGAGATTAATATTAGTTGCTTTGATAGGATTAGTGGGAGCCTGTTGGTTTTACTATAAACTAGGAGAGAGTAGTATCCATATTCCTGGTAATGGTGATATCTTTCTAGGATTATGGTTCATTCCATTCTTTATTATAATAATGTTAGCCACCTATAGTGGGGGAGTAATTGATGGTTTAGATGGATTAGCGGGTGGTGCTTTTGCTACAATGTTTGCTGCTTTTGGAGGTATCGCTCTATTTCAAGGACAAATTGATTTAGCTGCTTTCTGTGTGGCTATCACTGGAGCTATTCTGGCGTTTCTTTGGTTCAATATCTCTCCAGCTCGTTTCTATATGGGAGAAACTGGTGTTCTTGGATTATGTTGTGCTTTAACTGTTGTCGCCTTTTTAACTAAATCTGTACTAGTCTTGCCAGTTATTGGTATTCTGCTTGTTTTGGAATCAGGATCCGTTATTCTTCAACTTCTTTCAAAGAAGTTCAGAAAAAAGAAGCTGTTTTTAGCAGCTCCTCTTCATCATCACTTTGAAGCTAAGGGTTGGCCTCACTACAAGATAACTATGAGGTTCTGGGTTATTGGTATTGTTATGGCTATAATTGGCGTAGCTATCCGATTATTAGGATAAAAAAGGAACAGCTTCTCACTGTTCCTTGTTTTTTTGTTTTTTTAATTTCCTAACAATATTTTCTATTCTTTTAGTTAATCTGTCTCCGTGATTAACCTTTTTTGATTGTTTTCTTATTATCTTTTCTATTTCTATTTTGATGTCCAATAATTGAACATCTGATGGAAGATTCATAAACGATAAGCCAAGAAGTTTTCTTAACTCATCATTAGACAGAGCTAATGGTTTAAGTAGTTTCCATGCCCAAACTCTCTTCCTGGGAATATCCTCAAACACTCTTTTTAGTAAACGTTTTGAACGGCCCTTTTTTATTTCACCGTTCTTCATTATTACTTCAATTCTTTTTTCTGCAAATCCATCGAAATGGCTATAATCTTTTATTACCTCTACGCAGTCTTCTGGTGTTGCTCCTAGCCCTAGGAACATCTTCCAAAGATCTTCTGGAAATTCTGAACTAATCATTAGTTCATAAATATCGTCTAGCGTAAAATCGTCTCGTTTTCTTAGAAAAGTCAGTGCTATTTTTTTAGTTGATTCTTCTTCTCCATGAAGAAATAAGTATATCAGATCCTTCTTGGTTGTTTTATTCCATAATTTTCGAAGTCTAGGCCTCATATGTAAACCTCCCTTTTAAAGAACAAGTTTTGTCATTCAGATTATATCTTTTTTTTCTCTTTATGTCAACCCAGCACCAACTTTAAGATGGTGCTGGATTAATTGATTTAATAAATGCTTTTGATTATACTTAAAGAATGATTGGTGTTTTTGATTCTGGTGTTGGGGGATTAACTGTTGTTAAAGAAATATTCAAGAATCTTCCAGAATATCAGATAATATATTTTGGTGATACAGCTAGACTACCTTATGGAACAAAAGGAGCTGATTTTGTTAAAAGAGCTTCTTCGGAGGTATCTTCTTGGTTGTTAGAAAGAGGCGCTAAGATTATTGTTATTGCTTGTCATACTTCTTCTTCTTGGGCTTCAGAATCATTAAAGAGAGAGTATAAAGATGTGCCTATTTTTGACATGATTAGTCCAATAACAAAAGAAGCTTTATTGGGTAGTAAAAAGATTGGTATTATTGGCACCCCCGGAACAATTAAAAGCGATGCTTGGAAAAACAAACTAGCTGGGTTTGATGTTTCTTCAAAGGCTTGTCCTTTATTTGTTCCTTTGGTTGAAGAAGATTGGATTGATAAAGATATTACTAAAGAGGTTGTTAAAGAATATTTAAAAGATTTGAAAAATAGAGATACTCTGATTCTGGCTTGTACTCATTATCCAATGCTTAAAGATGTTATAAAAGAGGTTTTGCCGGATGTTAAGATTGTTGATCCAGCTGAAAGTTTAGCTAAAGAATTAGCTCTCTTTTTAAAAGATAATCCAGATATAGCTTCTCAAATTAAGAAGGGGAGTAATCATCAATTCTTCTTTAGCGATGAACCATATAATGTTAAGAAAATAAGTAAACTTTGTTTAGGCAAAGAAATAAATGCAAAAGTCATCTAAAATAGTTATTATGGGTCTTGGCCTACATGGTGGTGGTGTCGGTGTTGTTAAGTATTTCGTTTCTCAAAAAGCTGAAGTTATTGTCACCGATCTAAAAAATAGCTCTCAATTGAAAGAATCTGTTGAGGAACTTAAAGGGTTAAAGGTTAAGTTTGTTTTAGGAAAACATCGAGAAGAAGATTTTAAGAACGCTGATATGATTATTAAAAATCCTGATGTTCCTAGCAGTTCACCTTTTTTAGAAATAGCTAGAAAGAACAATATCCCCATTAAAGACGATATTTCATTGTTCTTTGATTTATGCCCTGGAGAAATAATAGGGGTAACAGGAACTAAAGGAAAATCAACTGTTGCTACTTTAATTTATGAATTATTAAAGAGTAAGTTTCAGACAGTTTTGGCTGGAAATATAGGGATATCTCCTTTAGAGTTTTTAAGTGATATTAAAAAAGACAGTAAGGTTGTCTTAGAATTATCTAGTTTTGCCCTAGAGAACTTACAAAAAAGTCCTCAGATAGCAGTTATCACTAACCTATTTCCAGACCATTTAAATAGGTATGAAGGATTTAGAGAATATATAGAAGCTAAAAAAGCTATTTTTAAATATCAAGACAAGAAAGATGTTTTGATTCTTAATAATAATGATCCTGAGAGTAAGAAATTAGTTTCTGAAGCTAAAGGAAAAGTTATCTTCTTTGATAATTATAATACTGATGCAGCTATTAAGGTGGCTGAATTGTTTAAAATACCGGAGAACGATATTCAGAGAATAATTTCTACCTTTAAGGGAGTTCCTCACAGACAAGAGTTTATTAAAGAAGTAAATGGTAAAAAGTATTTTAATGATACTACGGCAACTAACCCAAGAGCAGTAAAGTTTGCTTTGGAAACTTTCAAGAAAAACTTTCCTAATTCTAAGATAATTCTAATAGCTGGCGGAGAAGATAAGAAACTGAGCTACAGAGCTTTAGCAGAAGACATAGAGAAGAATGTAGAACGTTTAGTGCTATTGCCTGGATCTGCTTCAAACTTGATTAAGAGAGATTTAAAGAAGTTTAAAATCTATAATGTTAAATCAATGACTGAAGCTGTTAAACGAGCATCTCAATTAGATGGTGATATTGTTATTCTTTCTCCTGGAGCAGCTAGTTTTACCCCGCACCATTTTTTAAAAAAAGGGGACGAGCAAAAGAACTTCAGGAAAAATGGTGCGGGGTTTAATTTATTTAAGAATGAATTTGACAGAGGTATTAAATTCATTAAAGCGGTTAATAAGCTATGAAGATAGATCGCTTGTTATTAATAGTAGTTGGTGCTTTATTAGTTTTAGGCGTTGTTATTCTTTCTGGCGTTTCAGCCAGTTTTTCTCAAGAGAAGTTTGGTAATACAACTTACTTTTTATTCCACCAATTATTAATGGGTATTATTCCTGGTCTAATAATTGGTTTTATTATTTTCAGATTAAAATTAGAAACTCTCAAAAAACTCTCTCCTTATTTAATTGGTGTGGCTATTTTATCGATGTTAGCCGTCTTTATCCCTGGTCTAGGAATCGTTTCTGGAGGAGCGCCTCGATGGATGAATTTAGGTTTTGCTACCTTTCAACCATCAGAACTTTTAAAGTTTACTTTTATTATTTATCTAGCTGCTTGGCTTATTAATCCAGCTAAAAGAGAAAAGTTTATTAAAGACTATAAACAAATAGGGAAGAGTTTACGTCATAGAATTATTAATGAGCTTTTAGGATTAGTACCATTTCTTTTAGTGATTGGTGTTGTTATTATTCTGCTTGTCTTTCAAAACGATATGAGTACCCTAATGGTTATTTTAGGAACGGCTATTGTCATGTATTTTATCGCTATGACTCCTGTTTGGCATAGTCTTTTAGTTGTTTTGTTATGTTCTGGTGGAGCTCTTTTGTTTATAAGGATGTTTCCTTTTAGAATGAAGAGGATATTAGTCTTTTTAAATCCTAATGCTGATCCGATGGGTGTTGGCTATCAAATAAAACAGATTATTATTGCTGTTGGATCTGGTGGTATTTTTGGTTTAGGGCTTGGGGCATCTGTTCAAAAGTTTGGCTTTATTCCCCAAACAATGGCTGATTCTATCTTCGCTATTTATGCTGAAGAAGCTGGTTTCGTTGGTTGTTTCGTTTTAATCTTTCTCTATTTGTTTTTGCTTTGGAGAGGTTTTTTAATATTTAAAAGATCAAAAGATAACTTTTCAAAGTTTATTGCCGTAGGAATAAGTTTCTGGTTATGTTTTCAAGGATTCTTTAATATGGGAGCTATGATTGGTCTCTTACCGTTAACAGGAATACCGCTTCCTTTTATTAGTTATGGCGGATCACACATCATTGCTGAGCTAGCCGCTATTGGCTTGCTATTAAATATTTCTAAAAAGTGTTAAAATATATATAATATGAAAGTGCTTTTTACAGGTGGTGGTACTGCCGGTCATATATTCCCAATAATTGCTATTATTAGACAAATGAAAAAGAACTATCCTTATGGTGGTTTTGATTTTTTTTATATTGGACCAAGAGATAAATTTGCTAAAGAATTATTGCAGAAAGAAGATGTTACTATAAAGACTATTTTTGCTGGAAAACTTAGAAGATATTTTTCTTTAAAGAATATTATTGACTTCTTCAAGCTTCCTATTGGTATTATTCAAGCCTTTTATCATATCTTTGTTATTTCACCCGATGTTATTTTCAGTAAAGGAGGCTACGGTTCTATACCAACGGCTATATCGGGAAGGATTCTGATGGTTCCTATCTTTTTGCATGAATCAGATATTGTTCCAGGATTGTCTAACAAAATAGTTGGCAAGTTTGCTATGGAAATCTTTATTTCTTTCTCCATAGAAGAAACTGAATATTTTCCATCAGAAAAGAAACTTTGTGTTGGGAATCCAATACTAGATGAAATTTTAAAAGGATCTAAAAAGGAAGCAAAGAAAGAATTTGGATTAAGGGGGAATAAGCCAGTTGTTTTAATCATCGGTGGCTCTCAGGGAGCTAGGAAGATAAACAATACTATTCTAGCTAATTTACCCCGTATTCTTGAAAACTTTGAAATAATCCATCAAACTGGCAAGAATAACTTTGAGCAAGTTAAGAAAGAAGCCAAAGTCATACTATCAGATAGTTTGTTAGAATGCTATCATCCAGTTTCGTTTTTAGCTGAACAGAGTTTAGCTAATGCCTATGCAGTGGCTAACCTAGTGGTTAGTCGAGCCGGAGCAGGAAGTATCTTTGAAATCTCAGCCGTAGCTAAGCCAAGTATTCTTATTCCTTTGGCTAGTTCTGCTCAAAATCATCAAGTAAGAAATGCTTATGCTTATGCTAAAAGGGGAGCTACCTTAGTAATAGAAGAACCTAATTTTAAACCAAACTTTATTCTAGAAAGAATGAAATATTTGTTTGATAGACCAGATAAAATGAAACTAATGTCAAAAAGAGCCGAAGAGTTTTCTCGTCCTAATGCAGCTCGTATTATCGCTGACTATCTTGTTACTTATTTGAGTCAATAAACTTGACCCTTCACCTTTAGCTAAAGGTGAAGGGTTGACAAATCATTTCTCTATGATAATCTTAAATTAATCTTCTGGTTTCTTATTGTCGCATTACCTTCTCTCCTCCTCTCCTCTCTCTCCGCTGGGATAAGAAACCAGAAACAAGGAGCGTTCGCAACGAACGCTCCGTTTTTCTTGTCTTTCTTTCAAATATATCATACAATAATATAATGGCTATTGATGATATTAGGCAAGGTAGATTAAAGAAGTTAAAGAGCATAGAAAGTGCTGGTCTTTTGCCTTATCCTGTGGAAACAAGAAGAACTCATACTTGTTGTGAAGCTTTAAGTAATTTCTCAAAGCTAGCTAAAAAAGAATTATTTTTAGTTGGTAGAATAATGTCTTTAAGACAACATGGGGCCCTTTGTTTTTCTCATATTGAAGATGAATCAGGTAAAATGCAACTTTTATTTAAGAAAGATAGTTTAGGACCTAAGGGTTATGAATTCTTTTTAGATCATTTTGATATAGGCGATTTTATTCAAGTTAAGGGCGATCTATTTATGACCAAAAGAGGGGAGAAGACTTTAGCTGTTAGTGATTACAAAATGCTTAGTAAATCTTTATTACCTTTGCCTGAGAAATGGCACGGCTTAAAAGATATTGATGACAGATTCAGGAAGAGATATCTAGATATTATCTTTAATAAAGAGATAAAAGAAAACTTTATTCTTCGTTCTAGAATAGTTAAAGAACTTGATTCCTTTTTAGAAGGAGAGGGATTTCTAAAAGTAGAAACACCAATTCTTCAATCTATTTATGGTGGAGCGACAGCTGAACCATTTAAGACTCGTCTTAATGCTATGGATATGGATCTCTATCTACGTATTTCTCCAGAACTTTACTTAAAACGTTTACTTGTTGCTGGTTTTGAAAAGGTTTATGAAATAGGTAGATGCTTTAGGAATGAAGGAGTTGATCGAGCTCATAATCCTGATTTTACTATGTTAGAATTCTATTGGGCCTATAGTGATTATAAAGAGCTGATGAAGTTTACCGAAGAGATGCTTACTAGTGTTTTAAAGAATCTTTTTGGTAAAACAACTATTGAGTATAAGGATATAAAGCTAAACTTCAAAGCTCCCTATAAGAGAATGGAGTTTAACGAAATCTTTAGAAAATACACTAAAATAGATTTAGATAATATTGATGCTACTGCTCTCAAGAAAGAAGCTAAGAAGCTAGGAGTTGAAGCTAAGGGCGGGAAGTTTGAAACAGCTGATGAAATATTTAAGAAATACTGTCGACCAAAGATAGAACAACCAACCTTTATTATCCATTATCCATCAGAAGCTTTTCCTTTAGCTAAGCCATTAGAAAAAGATTCTTCTAAATCAGCTAGCTTCCAATTAGTTGCTATGGGTATGGAATTAGCTAAGGCTTTTTCTGAATTAAATAATCCAATTATTCAAGAAGAAAGATTTCTAGAACAAGAAAAGATACTAAAGAAAGGATTTAAAGAAGCTCAAAGAATGGATAAGGACTTTATTGAAGCCCTAGAGCATGGAATGCCTCCAGCGGCTGGTTGGGGAATGGGCATAGACAGATTAGTTACTCTTTTAACAAATTCACATTCATTAAGGGAGATTATACTCTTCCCAACAATGAAAAAGAAATGCTAGATATTAAGTTCATTAGAGAAAACACTAAGAAGGTTAAAGATTCTATCAAGAAAAGAGGTGGTTCTTTTGATATCGATTCTTTATTAAAGCTTGATGAGAAAAAGAGAAAAGCTCAAACTGAATTAGAAGGCATCTCTGCTAAGAAGAATAAAGCTAGCAAAGAAATTAACAAAGATAATAAAAAGAAGATTATTGCTGAAATGAAGAAGATTGATAAGAAAGGAGATGTTCTCAAGAAGGAACTAAAGAAATTAGAAGATGAACTAAAAGAGTTGCTCTATAAAATCCCTAATATTTTAGCTGACGATGTTCCTGTTGGACAATATAAAGTTTTAGAGAAATGTGGGGAAATTCCGAAATTCAGCTTTGAAATTAAAGATCACTCAGAACAGGGAGAATCTTTAGATATAATTGATACTAAAAGAGCAGCGAATGTTGCTGGAACTCGTTTTTATTACCTCAAAAGAGAAGGGGCTTTATTAGAACGAGCTTTAATTAATTTTGCTTTCGATACTTTATTAGAGAAACAATTCATTCCTATTATTCCTCCAGTAATGATTTCACCAGAAATGGCAAAAGGAGCTGGATATTTAGAAGCGGGGAATGATTCAGATGCTTATTACGTTGAAACAGACAAAGAAAAAGGAATGGGTCTTTATCTAGTTGGTACATCTGAACAATCTTTAATAGCGATGCATGCTGGAGAAGTTTTGGAGAAAAAAGACTTACCTTTAAGATACTTTGCTTTTTCTACTTGTTTCAGAAAAGAAGCGGGGTCATACGGAAAAGATACAAAAGGCATTCTTCGCGCTCATCAATTCGATAAAGTAGAAATGGTAATATTTTGTAAACCCGAAGACGCAGAAAAAGAACATCAATTACTTCTTTCTATCCAAAAAGAATTAATGGATAAATTAAAGCTTCCATATCAAGTCATAAATATACATGCTGAAGATTTAGGAAAACCAGCAGCTAAAAAGTATGACATAGAAACATGGATGCCTGGTCAGGATAGATATAGAGAAACACATTCTACTTCAAACTGCACTGATTTTCAGGCTCGTCGCCTAGAAATAAAATATAGAGACGAAGACAATAAACTAAAGTTTGTCTATACGTTAAATGGAACAGCGTTTTCCATGAGACCAATTATCGCTATTATGGAAAACTATCAGCAAGAAGACGGCAGTATTAAGATTCCCGAAGTATTACATAAATATACTGGCTTTAAAGAAATCAATGGAAGAAAAGGTTAATATAAAAGGATTAAATATATATTACAAAGTCTTAGGAGAGGGAAAGACCTCCCTGCCTACCGGCAGGCAGGTCTTGATTTTACATGGTTGGGGTTCTAAGAGTGATCGTTGGCAAACAACTGCTAAACTTCTTAGTGGTAGGGGATTCCAAGTAATTATTCCTGATTTACCTGGTTTTGGTCAAAGCGATGATCCCAATAAAGTCTGGGGATTTAATGATTATTCTGATTTCGTTAACGAGTTTATTAATAGCTTAGAACTTAAAAAGATATCTTTATTAGGTCATTCTTTTGGTGGTAATGTAGCTATAAAGTATAGCGTTGATCATCCAGAAAGAATAAATCAACTCTATTTAGTTGGAGCTGCTGCTATAAGAGAGGAGAGTCTAAAAAAGAAGGTGATTTATATCCTTGCTAAAACATTTGGCTTCTTATCTTTTGTTCCTTATTTAAAAAAGATATTCTATCGGATTATAAAAACAGATTACCCTCATGCTCACGGAATAATGAGAAAAGTTTATTTAAAAGTTATTAAAAAAGATTTATCTAGTTTATTAGACAATGTTAATGTTCCAACAACTATCATTTGGGGAGAAAAAGACCCAATTACTCCTTTAAGACATGCTCATATAATCAATTCTAAGATTAAAAATTCTAAGCTTGAAATTATTCCTAAAATAGGGCATAATTTACATTCAGAATGCCCCGGTATGTTAGTTGATGCTATCTTAAAATAATGATTTACTTATTAATAATATGGTTTTTAGTTTTTACAAAGCTTTTTGTCTTTTGGCTTTGGCTTTGGCAATTAAAAGAGTATCATTGGAAAAGACTAAAAGCTCACTTTGAAACTCAAGCACTAAAGAAGTTATTCTTTAGTTTGCATGGAATAAGATATCCAAAACTAACTATCAAGATAGCTTTAATAATAGCATCTGGTCTTATTCTAGAAGCAATATTTCTTGCCTCTAAGCCTTCTTTGCTGTGGTTAATCATAACTATTATTATTGCTCCTTTATTTGCCTCTTTATTAGTTTTATTATTCCAAATACCAACTAGTATAGTTATTAAAAGAACCTTAAACAAAGCTAAAGAAAAAAGAGCTCAATTTAAAGACTTAATCGTTATTGGTATTAGTGGAAGTTATGGGAAAACAGCTGTTAAAGAGTTTCTTTATGAAATATTATCTGAAAAGTTTAAGACCTTAAAAACTAAAAAGAACAATAATGCTGAAATAGGAATAGCTAAAACTATTCTCCAAGAACTAGATTCTCAAGAAATACTAGTTGTTGAAATAGGAGCTTATGAAAGAGGGAAGATAAAACAAGTTTGTGATATTATTAAACCAAAGATAGGAATACTGACTGGTATTAATGAACAACACTTGTCTACTTTTGGTTCTTTAGAGAATATTAAAAAAGCTAAGCAAGAAATAATTGATTGTTCTTCAGAAGGGATCACCAAACCAGAAGTAGAAGCAACTGATATTATCGTTGATAAAGAATATCTTTCTTTTAAAATAGATGGGGTGGCTTTTAGAGTTAATTTACTGGGAAGACATAATACAGACAATGTTTTATTTGCTGTTTCTTGTGCTAAAAAGCTAGGAATGAGTTTAGAAGAAATAAGTAAAGGTTGTTTGAAAATTAGACCAGAGCAAGGTTCAATGAAGATAGTAAACAGAAATCCTCTTGTTTTAGATGCTTCTTATTCAGCTAATTCAAATGGAGTTCTTGCTGATTTAGACTATCTCAACACTTATGAAGGAAAGAAGATAATTGTTATGCCTTGTTTAATAGAATTAGGCTCTCAGGGGAAAGAAGTTCATAGAAGAATAGGGGAGAAGATTGATCAGGTTTGTGACTTAGCGATAATAACCACTAAAGATTACTATAATGAAATAAAGAGTGAAAAAACTATCTTTCTTTCTGATTACGAAGAGATTCTTAATGAATTAAAAAAATACCCTGATAGTACGATTCTCTTAGAGGGAAGAGTACCTCAGGGCATTAAAAAAGCGCTGAACCTTTAGGATAGTTCAGCGCTACGCCCATGTCGGGCCCGTAGAGAGTTGGAATCGATGAATTCTCTATGATTTAATGATAGCATATAATAAAATATTTGTCAATGATTACGATATCTTTATCACCAAATACTGAAAAAGATGATATTCTACTAGCTCTAAAGTTAGTCTTTTGTCGTAAGAAGAAGGGGAAGGCTATAAAAGAACTAGAAGATAAGTTTAAAGAATATCTTGGTGTTAAATATGCCTTTTCTTTTAATAGTGGACGATCTAGCTTAATGGCTATTCTTCAATCACTTGATTTAAAAGGTGATGTTTTGCTTCAATCATTTACTTGTAATGCAGCCGCTAATCCTATTATTTGGTCTGGTACGAATCCTGTTTACCAAGATTGTGATGAGAATACTTTTAATATTGGGGATATAAAGAGAACTGATAAAAGTAAGATTGTTATGGTTCAGCATACTTTTGGTATACCAGCTGATATAACTAAGGTGCCAAGTGATTTAATCTTAATTGAAGATTGTGCTCATGCTTTAGGAGCTGAGTATAATGGAAAGAAAGTTGGTACTTTTGGCAAAGCAGCTTTCTTTTCTTTTTCTAGAGATAAGATAATCTCTTCTGTCTATGGCGGAATGGTAGTTACGAATGATGATGCTTTGGCGGAGAAGATTAAGAAATTTCAAGAAGAGATTGGCTATCCGTCTTCTTGGTGGATATTACAACAATTATTACATCCTCTTTTAATGAATTGGCTTATTCTACCTACTTATAAGCTATTTATTGGTAAAGCTATTCTTGTTTTATCTCAATGGTTTCATATTCTATCTAAAGCTGTTCATTGGGAAGAAAAGCAGGGGATTAAACCTTCTTACTTTCCGAAAAGAATGCCTAATGCTTTAGCTCTCTTAGCTTTAAATCAATTTAAGAAACTAGAAAGATTTAATAATCACCGAAAAGAAATAGCTAACTTTTATCGTCAGAACTTAAAAGGCTTTACTCATCCTCCTGAAATAGAAGGTTCTGTTTATTTAAGATATCCTGTTAAACATCCTAAGGCTCATGAGATAATTAAAAAAGCTTGGAAGAAGAATATATTAATAGGGGATTGGTATACTAATCCTGTTGCTCCAGCTGATACTAATTTAGATAAGTTAAAATATACTCAATGTCCTAATGCGGAAAAATTATCTAAAATTACTTTGAATCTACCAACACATATTAATATATCTCTAAAGGAAGCTAAAACTATTGTTGACTTTCTCAATAAACTTGCATAAGCCAGGCTTATATAAGCCATGCTTATGGCAAAAGTAGTTGCGAGAAGCTTAGCTTCTCGCAGGAAAAGTTATTTGAAAACTGAAAGGGGTTAAGATGTGGATTCGGTATACTAAACTAGTAGATATAGATGGGAGTTTTAAACCTTGTCCCATTTGCGGTGGAGAAGTTAAGATTAGAAAACAAGGAATTATTATATTCAATCCTAGATGTAAAAGTTGTAATCGTCACTTCAGGTTATGTAAGAAACTTTTTTGTTTAGGATTTGAAATAATTACTCCTCCTTAAAATAACTCTATAGCAATGCTATAGAGTTTTCTTTTTGAATAAAATGACCATCTATCGAGGTTCAACCTCAATAATTATTTCAAAAAGAGCTAAAATCTGTTAGTATAGAGATATGGAGATAAGAGAAATAAACGATAAAGATG
>Ga0265594_1000144_pt1 | contig 57045 bp, 52 predicted proteins | sample saktaG_11_FD_190147 | JGI IMG/M metagenome (GOLD analysis project Ga0265594, IMG submission 190147) | Saline water microbial communities from Sakinaw Lake, British Columbia, Canada - sak_2011_5_24_80m | ecosystem: Environmental > Aquatic > Non-marine Saline and Alkaline > Saline ...
CCCCGCCCATTAACGGACCAAAGCCAAAACCGGTGAAAAAGGCAGCGTTGAAATAGCCCATCCACTTCCCCTCCTCCCCCTCGGGTGAGATATCACCAATATAAGCCTGGGCAATGGGAATAATCATGCCACCAGCCGCCCCCTGAATTAAACGCACCAAGGTTAGCTGTAAGACATCACCTGCCCATATATAGCCCAGCGAAACAGCAGAGTAGATAAGAAGACCAGTGCAGACGAATAACTTTCGCCCGCTGCGGTCGGAGAGCCGGCCAATAATAGGTGTAAATATAGCCCGGGAGATAGAGAATCCAGCAAAGATTACCCCCAGCCAGATTCCAGTGGCTCCTAGGCTATCAGCATAAAGAGGCAACAGCGGAGCTATTATCCCCACCCCTAGCATAGCCGAGAAAACGCATAGAGCTAGGATAGGGAAGACTTTTTTAATCATGTGGATACCTAACATTATAGTGCCTTTGTTCCAGGCTTGACAACCTGAGATGATGGTCCAGCCCAAATAGAGACGAGGCGTAACCTGCTAAAGCAATCTCACTACCCTTGATTGCACTTATAGCTCGTGGCTGGTATAATAACCATTAGTGGGAACACTTACATTGATAAGTTTTATTAAGATAGTGTAACCGGGTGGTTAAGACCTCTCAACCTTGAGTAGGATGGGGGGTTTTCATTTAATAGATTAAGAGGACTCCAACAATGGTTCTTAACCAAGGGCACCAAACAGATAAAGATGAAAGACTGGAGATAATGCGGCACTCGGCAGCCCATGTTATGGCTGAAGCGGTTCAGTCCATCTTCCCTCAGGCTAAGTTCGGTATCGGCCCGGCTATTGAAAGTGGTTTTTATTATGACTTTGACTTACCCTGTCCGCTAACCCCCGATGATTTACCGCTCATTGAAACTAAAATGGATGAAATAATCGCTTCAAATGTGCCTTTTATTAGGGACGAAGTAGACAAAGAAGAGGCTCAACGATTGTTCACTGTTCAGCCCTATAAGTTGGAATTAATTGATGAGATTCCGGATGAGAAGGTTAGCCTATATCGGCAGGGCTCATTCGTTGATTTATGTCGTGGTCCCCACCTAACTTCTACTGGTCAAATAAAGGCTTTCAAGCTGGTCAGCATTGCTGGGGCTTACTGGCGGGGTGATGAGCACCGCCCCATGTTACAGCGAATATATGGCATTGCCTTTGATACCAAAGAAGCTTTAGCGCAGCACCTAAAAAACCTTGATGAAGCGGCTAAGCGTGACCATAGGAAACTGGGCAGGGAACTCGACCTGTTTAGTATTCACGAGGAAGCCGGTCCTGGGCTGGTTCATTGGCACCCCAAGGGGGCAGTAGTCCGCCGGGTTATTGAAGATTTCTGGAAGGATGAGCACATTAAGCGTGGCTATGACATCGTATACACCCCTCATATTGCTAAGCTGGATTTGTGGAAAACCAGCGGCCATTGGGAATTCTATCGCGATTACTTATATAGCCCAATGGAGGTAGAGACTCAGCAATATATTATTAAACCAATGAATTGTCTGGGGCACATCTTAATTTATAAAACAAGACTGCATAGTTACCGTGAGCTACCACTGCGTTATGCTGAGTTGGGTACTGTTTATCGTTATGAACGCTCCGGGGTGCTGCATGGTCTATCTAGAGTCAGGGGCTTTACCCAGGATGACGCCCATATTTTTTGCCGCTTTGACCAATTAGAAGATGAAGTAGTGGCAGTGTTAGATTTAGCCCTCTTTATGGTAGATACCTTTGGCTTCGCCGATTATCAAATATTACTTTCTACCCGACCTGACAAATATGCTGGCACTATTCAGGCTTGGGAGGAGGCAACAGAAACTTTAAGCCAAGCTCTGACTCGGCTAAAGCTTGCCTATACCATAGACCCCGGAGAGGGTGTATTTTATGGACCTAAAATAGATATTAAGTTTAAGGATGCTCTAGGACGGGGATGGCAGGGTCCTACTATTCAGGTCGACTTTAACCTCCCCAAGCGCTTCAATGTTTCCTATATTGGTGAAGACGGGCAGGAGTATTTGGTAGCTATGGTGCATCGCACTGTGCTGGGTAGTATGGAGCGCTTTCTTGCCTCCCTTATTGAGCACTATGGGGGCGCCTTCCCCGTGTGGCTAGCCCCACTCCAGGTGATGGTGATTCCAGTAGCCGACCGCCATCTGGATTATGCCCGCCAATTAGTGACTGAGCTTAAAGGCGAGGGGGTGCGTGCCGAGGTTGATGCTCGGTCAGAGAGAGTAAACCTCAAAATTCGGCAGGCACAACTTAATAAGATACCATATATGCTGGTGGTAGGTGACAAAGAGGTAGCCGCTTCTACTGTTTCAATCCGTTTGCGTAGCCAGCAGCAATTGACTTCCCAATCCTTTGATAGCTTCAAGAAAACCGTCAGGATGGCTATTACAGATAAGGTAAAAGAATTAAGACTATAATCATAATTCCAACTATAACTATTTAGGATTATGGGAGGGAGCCATGGAGAAAAGGCTTTATCGCAGTCGAAGTGATAGGATGATATGGGGAGTGTGTGGTGGCCTGGCAAAGTACTTTGATATAGACCCTACCATTGTCAGGGTAATCGCAGTATTATCGGTATTTATTAGTGGATTGGGCATCTTAGCCTATATCATTCTGGCAATTGTCGTTCCTTTAGAGGGCTCAAAGACTGCCGAACCCAAAGAAACAATTAAGGAAAATGTGGAGGAAATGAAAGAAACGGCTGGTGAGTTAGGACGTGAAATCCGTTCTACCCTGGAAGGGGAAGAGGGTGAATCGGAAGAGGTAGCTAAGGTTCGCCACCGCCACCGCAATCTCTTTGGCATCATCTTTGTTGTTATTGGCATCCTTTTTTTGTTAGGTAGCTTCGACCTCTTCTGGTGGTTTCACTGGAGCAATCTATGGCCTCTTATTCTTGTGGCTATCGGTGTGCTGATTATTTTAAGCACTAGAAGGAGAAGAGGATAGCTATGTCTAAGATGAAACCACGGGGAGTGGTTGGTGTCCCTATATGGGGCATCTTCCTGTTATTCTTAGGAATTGTTTTTCTTCTCCAAACCCTTAATGTCCTTCCCTGGGGTCTCTGGGGGACCCTCTGGCGACTCTGGCCGGTGCTAATCATTATTATCGGCCTTGGTATTCTACTTCGCCACTATAATGTCTGGTTGGTTAGCCTGCTAATCTTAGCCATACTTGGTGCCTGCCTGGGTATAGCCATCTGGCAGCATGGGGCATCTCTACCGGCAGGGGTAACTGCCAAAAGCTATTCGGAGCCCTTGGGCAGTTTGGAGCGTGCCCAAATTGAGATAGACTTCACTGCAGGAAGCCTTACAGTAGATAGCCTAGCATCTAACTCATCAAATTTTGTGGAGATAGACTCCAAGGTAGGAAACAGGGATGAAGGTGTGAGTGTGGATTTTAGTCGTCAAGGGAGTGAAGGAAGGCTTTATTTAAGCACACAGCCGGTAAACCGACAATTCTGGAGGGAAGATGGGATTAGATGGGAGATTAAGTTCACTAGAAGCATACCCTTAGTTATTAATATTAAGGCGGCGGCGAGCAATATGGAACTCGCTCTTGGCGAGCTTAAAGTGACTGAGATTCGACTGGACATAGATGCTGGTAATTACAAGCTGAAGATGCCATCTTCAGCGGGCGTTACCCACGCCTATATTAAGGTTGACGCTGCTAATCTAGAAGTGACTGTTCCCGACGGGGTAGCTGCTAAGATAAAGGCAGATGTTAGCTTGAGTGCCTTTGATGTGGATAAGGGTCGCTTCCCTCAGCAAGACGCTTATTATGTTTCTGACAACTTTGACACTGCCCAAAACCGGATATATCTAATAATAGATTGTGATGTGGGCAGAGTGCAGGTGAAGTGAATGGAAACTGGGTAATAACGAAACTTGAGCTGGCACAGTCCGTCATAAGTTGATTAGCCTGAGTGATTGTGCTATAGTTTCTGTCCATAGAATACCAGGTGCTTACAGGAGGTAAATAGGGACATAATTAAGAAACTGAATATCAATGAGCGGATTAGAGCTAGAGAGGTTCGCCTTGTAGGAGAGAAGGGGGAGCAGTTAGGCATCATGCCCTTGAATCAGGCATTAGAGACAGCAAGGAAGCATAATCTTGACCTGGTTGAGGTAGCAGTTACGGCAACACCCCCGGTATGCCGCCTCCTTGACTATGGCAAATACAGATATGAGCAGATTAAAAAAGAGCGTGAGGCTAGGAAAAGCCAGAAGGTTTCACTCTTAAGAGAGGTCCGACTACGACCTAAAATTGGCGACCATGATTTCGAGGCTAAGGCGAGGTCAGTTAGAAAACTGCTGGATAAGGGGCATAAGGTTAAAGTGACTATATTGTTTAGGGGACGTGAGGTTACCCATCCCGAGTTTGGCCGGAGGTTGCTACAGAGGATGGCAGATATAGTAAATGAAGTGGCTTCTATGGAGAGGCAACCGTTGATGGAGGGGAGAAGGATGAACATAATTCTATCACTGGTAGCTTCGCAGAAAACCAAGATAACAGAAGGGATAAAGGATTCTCAGCATGCCAAAGATTAAAACTCACAAAGGGGCACAGAGACGCTTCCATATTACCGGTAGTGGCAAAATTATGCGGACTAAGGGCGGGAAGAGTCATTTACGCCTCAGAAAATCAAAACGGGTTAAACGCCTTTACGATGAGACAATACCGGTAAGCCCCGCTGATAAATCGCGAATAAAAAGGCTTTTACCCTATGGGTGAGGTAAACAATCTCTATCAGGAGGAAACAACATGGGCTGGGAAGTTTTAATACCAATTGTCGCCATAATCTTTGGCATAGGCCTAGGTTTGTTGAGCATTTGGACCGAGTATAAGAAAGATATGGCTCTGATTGAAATGGGACTATATCAACCCAAGGCACCTTCTCCCCCAGGGCAAGCAGTTTTATTCTGGGGGCTAGTATTAACCGGTATCGGAATAGCTCTTATCATAAGTTCTATCTGGGTTGTAGGTGGATGGCTACTGTTGGGTGGGCTAGTATTAGGTCTACTTGGTGGTGCTTTCCTCGTATTCTTTACTATTACCCAGAGGAAAAAGGCTGATTCTTAATTAAGGAGAAAAGTTTTGCCACGAGTAAAGAGAGGGGTAACCGCTCATCGCCGACATAAGAAGGTATTAGCCCTGACTAAAGGACACCGGGCAACTAGACATTCCCTTTACCGCCGGGCTCATGAGTCTATGCTCAAGTCACTAAGTTATGCCTATAACCACCGTCGGGAGCGAAAGGGTGATATGAGGCGACTGTGGATTTTACGAATTAATGCCGCCAGTAGAACCCAGGGCCTCACCTACGGTCAGTTTATGAATGGCTTAAAAAAATCAGGGGTTGAAATCAACCGTAAGCTCCTGGCTGATATGGCAGTGAGGGAACCAGAAGCCTTTGCCAATCTGGTAACCATAGCTAAAAGCGAAGTTCAAGGCTAAAATATAAGATTGTTTAACCCTATCCCCTTAATCCCCTTCCCCTCATCAAGGAGAAGGGGAAAGTAATTATGATATGAACATCTTCTTATCATGGGGCTTCACCCCTCTTAGTCACCCAGAATGCGTATTTCTTGACCCCCTTGTTGCTAATAACCTATAATCCAGAATAATGAAGAAGGAAATATTCTTTGATTTAGAAACCCAGCGTTGGTCGACAGAGGTGGAAGGCGGATGGAACAATATTCATGGGTTCGGTCTGTCTATTGCAGTGTCTTGGGATAAGGGATACGGGTTTCGTGATTGGCCTGAAAGTAAAGTGCAAGAGCTGATTAAGGAACTAGCACAGTTTGACACGATTATCGGATTTAACCTGCTAAAATTTGATTATGAAGTGCTGAGCGGGTATGCAGATGATGTCCACATACTATTAGATGGAAAGACATTTGATATTTTTATTGATGTGAAAGACCGCTTATCGCCTGATGTGAAGTGGCCAAGTTTAGAAGAAATATCTTCGCCTACATTAGGAATAGAGAAATTGGGGACTGGATACGAGGCAGTGAGTTGGTTTCAGGAGGGGAAAATTAAAGAGGTAATAGATTATTGTCGGCAAGATGTGGAACTGACAAGAGAGATTTACGAATATGGACGGGAACATGGACTGATTTACTACTGCCCAACCAGAGGAGTAAGGATAGAGGTTAAAGTGGATTGGAAATAGAAATATTGTTTAATCAGGGGTAGTTTAAAGGGGCGTCAGCCCCTTTAAACTGTATTTCCCCCTCCCTGGTAAGGGAGGGGGATAAAGGGGGTAGGTTACTAACAAATGTCTAAAAGGGATAAGGTTAATAAGCAATCTCAGCTAAAGTAGGTCGTTTACTATGGGGTTGAAGGGGCGTCAGCCCCTTCGTAAACTATACTTCCCCCTCCCTGGTAAGGGAGGGGGATAAAGGGGGTAGGTTGCTAAAAAATATCTAAAGGGACAAGGTTAATAAACTATCTCAGCAACGGTAAGGAAATGTTACAACAACTTGAACAACTAAAACTAAATGCCCTACAAGAGCTAACCAGCATTAACCACCCTGAGCAAATGGAGTCTTGGCGCGTTCGTTATTTAGGCAAGAAGAGTGAGCTGACCAGGATTCTGCGTAGCTTGGCTACTCTACCTGTTGACGAAAGAAAAGCTGTTGGTGCTCAGGCTAATCGGGTTAAGGCTGACTTAGCCGATGATCTGAGGCAAAAAGAGCAGGCTCTACGAGAAATGCAGCTAGCCGCTTCAGCCCATGAAGAGCGCATTGATATTACCCTGCCCGGTCATCCCTTTCCTATAGGTCGTTTGCATCCTATTACTCAGACACTCCACGAAATATGTAGCATATTTGCCTCTATGGGCTTTCAGGTGGTGGAAGGACCAGAGGTAGAGTGGGACCATTATAATTTTGAGGCATTAAACATTCCTGAGGAGCACCCGGCTCGTGATACTATGGCAACACTCTGGGTTGATTTTAAGACGGCCAGCGGTCAAAGACCTATGCTCCTGCGTACCCACACCACCTCTGTAGACATTAGGATTATGGAGACAATGCCTCCCCCATTACGAGTAGTTATCCCGGGCAAGGTCTATCGCTATGAGGCTAGCGATGCCACCCATACCCCTATGTTTTATCAAATCGATGGTCTGGTTGTAGATGAGGGCATTACCATGGCTGACCTGAAAGGGACTCTTTATGAATTCGCTCGTCGTTTCTTCGGAGAGGATAGAAAAGTGCGCTTTCGCTGTGACTACTTCCCCTTCGTTGAGCCTGGGGCTGAAATGGCTATAGAGTGTTCGGTTTGCAGTGGTAAGGGTTGCCGTTTGTGCAATTATACTGGCTGGATTGAAATCCTGGGTGCCGGAATGACCCACCCTCAGGTGCTTCGGAATGGCGGTCTTGACCCAGAGGTTTATACTGGTTTTGCCTTTGGTATGGGTGTTGACCGTTTGCCTATGCTCCGCTACGGTATTGATGATATCAGGCTCTTCTACAGCAGTGACCTTAGATTCCTGAGGCAGTTCTAAAAAATGAAAGTTCCATTTAAGTGGCTTCAGCAATATATAAATATTACCCTGCCCCCAGCTGATTTGGCTAATCGGCTGACGATGGCTGGCACTGAGGTCAAGGGGCTGGAAGTTATTGGTGGTAGTTGGGAAAATATTGTTATCGGTCAAATAATTGCCGTTAACCCGCATCCTAATGCCGACCGCCTTAGTTTGCCCACTATTGATTTGGGCATTGAACAACACACTGTTGTCTGTGGGGCACCAAATCTTATGGTTGGTGATAAGGTTGCCTTTGCCTATGTCGGTGCTCAGCTTATTGATGGGTATACTGGCAAGTTATCTACCCTCAAGCCAGCCAGGATTCGTGGCATCCTATCCAGTGGTATGGCTTGCTCGGAAAAGGAGCTTGGCATCTCTGATAATCATGAAACCATCATGGCTTTGCCTCCAGAAGCACCTATCGGCATGCCGTTGGCTGACTATCTGGGTGATACTATTTTTGACTTGGATGTAACCCCTAACCGACCTGATTGCCTGTCTGTGGTTGGAATAGCTAGAGAGGTCGCTGCTCTGACTGGGCAAAGCTTGCATCTTCCCGAGGTTAGCTACCAGGAAATAATGCCTCCTCTAGACCAGCAAATATCAGTGGAGATTGATGCCCCTGACCTGTGCCTCAGGTATTGTGCCAGCCTGCTCACCGGGGTAAAAATAGCCGACTCCCCCAAATGGCTCCAGCAGCGATTACTGGCTTGTGGTATGCGCCCCATAAATAATATTGTAGATATTACTAACTATGTTATGCTGGAATACGGACAGCCCCTGCATGCCTTTGACTACCGCCGAATTAGAGGTAACAAAATTATTGTGCGCCGATCTACCCCTGGTGAAGCTATAGTTACTCTGGATGGCGTGACACGGATCCTTTCTGAAAATATGCTGGTAATTGCTGATGGGGAAGGGGCAGTAGCTATCGCTGGTGTTATGGGTGGCGCTGATAGTGAGGTTACCCCTGAGACTACATCAATACTGCTGGAGGCAGCTAATTTTAACCCGGCCAGCATTCACTATACCGGTAGGCAATTGTCTCTACCCAGCGAGGCTTGCATGCGGTTTGAGAGGGGCATTCGCCCCGAGCTAACCATACCAGCCCTAAAACGCGCTACCCAATTGATTATTCAGCTAGCCGATGGTAAAGCTGCCAGAGGCTTTATTGATGTTTACCCCGGCAAGCTGGACAGAGAGCCTATCTTATTATCAGTTGGTAAGGTGAAAACACTCTTGGGTGTTGACTTCAGCCTTGACCAGATAGTAACCGCTCTGACTTCACTGGGCTTTGATTGTAAAATGGGAGACTCAGCTTCAGAGGTCTTAGTTTCTGCACCTTACTGGCGAAGCGATATACATCAGGCGGTTGACCTCATAGAGGAGGTAGTCCGTATTATTGGCTACGATAACATCCCCGTTACTATGCTCAGTCAGTCATTACCCAGACAAAACCCTGAGCCCATCCTTGCCCTTAAGCAGAAGGTAGTCCACAGCCTTATCGGCTATGGCTTTCAGGAGGTGATTACCTATTCATTGACCAGCCTGGAAATGCTAAGTAAACTGCTACCTGAGCCTCGTCCCCTTGAACCTGCGCCTCTTCGCCTGGCTAATCCGATGACCGCCGACCAGGAATATCTTCGCCCTAACCTGCGAGCTAATCTTCTAGCTGCCCTCTCAGCCAACAGGAGGCATGAAGACGGAGGTATCAGGCTTTTTGAACTGGGCAAGGTATATCTACCTCGCCCTAATGACCTGCCGGATGAGCCTGAGGTGCTGTGTGGCATACTAAGCGGACCCGGGCTTGAAAAATCGTGGCAGGGTGAAGCTGAACCAATTGATTTCTACACTGCTAAAGGGGTGGTGGAGACCCTCCTCAGCCAGCTAGGTGTGGAAGCCAGCTTTGAGCCGTGCCAAGATGAAACCCTGCATCTCGGTAAACAAGCCTCCATAGTTATTGCCGATGGCAGCTTGGGCGTTGTTGGTGAATTACACCCTAAAGTAGCCCGGGCTTTTGAGATTTCCGAACCTGTCTACCTGTTTGAAATTAACCTGACCGCGCTCCTACCCTGTACCGTTGGTCATAGAATGTTTCAGCCAATACCACGCTTTCCCGCCATAGTCAGGGATATAGCCCTGGTAGTTGATGCTGGAATAACCCATCAGGAAGTCTTGAATATTATTAACAGCTCCCCCTTGGTGAGTCAGGTTACTTTATTTGATGTCTATACCGGTGAGCCAGTCCCACCGGGCAAGAAATCCCTCGCCTACAGAATTACCTTCCAATCACCAGCTCGCACCCTGACTGATAAAGCGGTTGATAATGTTCAGCAGCAAATCCTCGCCAAGCTCTCCCACGACCTTGGCGCTACCCTGCGCGCTTGATATGAGTTCAAGAGGTTTGCCTTATGAGTTTAAGAAAGCCATGGGGTGAGGAGGAGCATAAGAAAGCGATACGAGCATTTCGCCGCGTTTATCCTGATTGGAGCATAGTGTCTAATCAACCTAGCTGCCCCCGGTGCGGCAAAGCAAATTTCTGTAAGAAGCATCACTTTGCCTTCGAAAAATGGCTTGGCAGTGTAGCAGGTGTTCCGCTACTGGCACTTAGAGACCCAAGGCTTAAAGTGGAATTTAAGACCGGGATTTTGAAAGGCTGTTGTCCCCCTGAACCGATGTTTGATCCCCTCTGCTGTGAAGGAGAAAAATGCTAAAGGAGAGGGGGATTAAGGGGGTAAGGTAGAGAATCAATCTCTTATAAGCTCCTTATGGTATAATCAGAATGAAGGCAAATAACCTTGGGAGGGGTTAAGATGAAAGACAAACAAATAAAGAAAATTGTGAAAGAGGGTTATGCCAAAATTGCGAAACAGGACAATTCCTGCTGTGCTTCGTCTAGCCCTTGCTGTGGGAGTACTAGTTTAGCCCAGGACATTAGCCGGAAGATAGGATATAATGAGGAAGAGCTAAAGGCGGTTCCTGAAGGGGCAAATTTGGGACTTGGTTGTGGGAACCCTGTAGCCCTTGCCTCTTTAAGAGAAGGTGAGACTGTTCTTGACCTTGGCTCTGGTGCTGGGTTTGACTGTTTTCTCGCTGCTAGTAGAGTTGGTAAAACGGGGAGAGTTATCGGTGTGGATATGACACCGGAAATGATTGAGAAGGCAAGAGAAAACGTCAAGAAAGGCAGCTACCAAAATGTAGAATTCAGGCTTGGGGAGATTGAAAATCTACCTGTAGCTGATGATTCGGTTGATGTAATCATTTCAAACTGTGTTATCAATCTTGCCCCTGACAAAAAGAGGGTTTTCGCAGAAGCTTTCCGGGTATTGAAACCGGGTGGTAGGTTGATGGTCTCTGACGTAGTCTTACTGAAGGAACTCCCCGATGTTATACATAGCTCTATTGAGGCATATGTTGGTTGTCTTTCTGGAGCAATGCTAAGGGATGAATACATAGGGACTATAAAAACAGCCAGGTTTCAAGAGGTTACTGTGCTTGATGAGACGATTTTCCCTATGGAGTGTTTGGCTAATGACCCGGCAGCCCAGACGATTATCAAAGATTTAAAAATATCACCTGAAGAATTACAAAATGTCGCTGATTCGGTTGTAAGCATAAAAATCAGCGCGGTTAAATCTATTTAGATAAAGTAGGCAAATCCTCAGCAAGCTCTCCCACGACCTCGGTGCCACCCTCCGCACCCAAAATTAGCTCAAAGCTCCTGATTAAGGCAAGTTTGAAGGGGCGAAGCCCCTTCAAAAAAAGTCTTCCCCCTCCCTTGTAAGGGAGGGGGATTAAGGGGGTAGGTTGCTAACATATCTAAGGAGCTAGGGCAGCTAACTCGCCCTTATTCCAAACAAACTGGAAAAGAGCTATTTCTATATCAGCTAGAAACCAAGTCATCCATCTCGAGATAGCCTAACGCATTAGCTTTCTGTGTAAGTCGCTTCTCCAAGGGAAAGTAGTCTGGATTAGCTTCTCTCCAAATGCAATGCCACATTGGTAACTGTTTAGCAAATTCATTAGGGGTGAGTCTCATTCCTTCTTCCTTTCTCTAAGCTTCTAATCATAAGGAAGTTTGAAGGGGCGAAGCCCCTTCAAAAATAATCTTCCCCCTCCCTTGTAAGGGAGGGGGATTAAGGGGGTAGGTTGCTATCAAGATTCAAACAGCTAAGGCAGCTAACTCGCCCTTAATAATCTCCTTGAGCCTTTCCGCTATCTCCCCTAATGGCACAAGCTGACTTTCTTCCTCAGCCCGCCTCTTTATCTCTGCGCTATTAGTCTCCATGGTGCGGGGGCTGATGGTAACCCGAATAGGTATCCCCAGCAGGTCAGCGTCATTAAACTTTACCCCTGGCGACTCTTCACGGTCGTCAAAAAGCACCTCTAAACCCTCCCCCTCTAACTCAGCATAAAGACTTTCGGCAGCATTCGCCACTTGGGAATTTTCCATATATAGCGGGCAAAGGTAGATATGGTAAGGGGCGACAGATAGCGGCCAGATAATGCCCTTACCATCATGGCTATGCTCTATGATTGCTGCTAGCAATCTGCCAACACCTATACCATAGCAACCCATAACAATAGGATGGGATACCCCATTGGAGTTAATAAAAGATGCCCCTAGCGCCTCACTGAGGAAAGTGCCCAGTTTGAAAACATGTCCAACCTCAATCCCCGGCGTAGATAACAATTTACCTCCACACTTAGGACATCCCTCTCCTGCCTTGGCTTGGGCTATATCTGCCACTAGGTCAACCCTGAAATCCCTCGGGTAGTTGACATTCCTAAAGTGGGTATCTGGCTTATTAGCCCCAGCAACAAAATTCGCCCCTGAGGTTATAGAATCATCACCAATAACTTTAATGTCCTTTATCCCTATTGGTGACGCTGAGCCAGCCACTATGCCAGCCTCCATTACCTCGGCTCCAGTGGCTAGACGCAGCTCAATGCAGTGCAGAATGTTGTTTAGTTTTACCTCGTTTACCCCAATGTCACCCCTGATAACCACAATAACGAACTCACCATCGGCAGCGTAGAATACTACCTTAAGGGTATGGCTCTGAGGCACGCCTAGGAAATTTGATAACCCTTCAATAGTGGTAACACCCGGTGTAGCCACCTCCTCTAGTGGCAGTGGCTCCTCGCCTTCTATCTTGCTCTTGATGCTCCGAGCCGTGCTCGTATTAGCCGCATACCCGCAATTAGGACAGTGGATAACCTCATCCTCACCACTTTCATGGATAACCATAAACTCGTGGGAGCCCTTACCACCAATGGCACCACTATCGGCTTCAACACAGATAGTGGGCAGACCACAGCGACCATAGATGTTCCGATATGCCTGAATCATCTTATTGTAGCTCTGGTCTAGTCCCTCTTCATCAACATCAAAGCTATACAGGTCCTTCATGGTGAATTCACGAACTCGTAATAGCCCACCCCTGGGACGAGGCTCATCACGAAACTTGGTCTGGATATGATACACAAGGAGAGGCAGATCACGGTAGCTCTGCACATTATATGCGGCTAATCCAGTGATGACCTCTTCATGGGTTGGTCCCAGACATAACTTGCGCTTCTTGCGGTCAGAGAAGGTAAATAGACTTTTGCCAAAAGCTGCGGCTCGCCCCGATCGCTGCCATATCTCCAGGGGCTGGAGGGCTGGCATCATAAGCTCCTGCCCGCCAGCTTTATCCATCTCATCACGAATTATGTTTTCTATCTTTCTAATGCTCCTCCAGGCTAGAGGCAAATAGGTATAGACACCAGCCGCCACCTGATTTATCATCCCTGTTTTCAGCAGTAGTTGATGGCTGACTGTATCTGCCTCAGCCGGCGCCTCTCGTTGTGTCTTGCCAAATAGTCTTGATAATCGCACTTTCCCCTCCATTAGAATTATTTATCCACTTTTCCTATGTCTTAGATTATTCGCATTTCATACCTTGGTTTCCCTTCTACTAAATACAATATGAATTTGACTCCTCTCCCTTTCACCAGGTGCTTTTCGTATTCGTTGCGTAGCTTGCTGAAATCGGTAGTTTCAAGAAAAAGCCTCAATATCTCAAGCCTTTCCCCCACCTCCCCCTTCTCACCCCTGCCAAGAAGCTCACTCTGGATCTGTTCATATCGCCTCTTTGCCTTTGTTTCCACGCAGGCTGAGAGTTCCGGCTCTAGTTCTACATAGACCATCTCTTTCGCTGATATATACCCTTCACCCTTTAGGCAAGGTATTGAATTGTAATCATGGTAATACCTAATCCGGTAAGGATGGCGCCGATTATTCGCCCTAAGGTTATTTCTGATACGCGGTTAGCTATCCACGCCCCCGACCATGCTGTCAGCACAGTAGGCCCGCTGGCGATAAGGGCAGCATAGATATTGATATTACCATGAAGTACATACCCCCCTGTGCCTGAAGCAGCAGTTATCATCATTATAAAGGAAGATGTTCCCACTGCCAAGTGGATGGGATAGTGTAACACAAAAAGTAGGATGACGAATATCCCACCCCCGCCACCAGCTCCAAAAATACCGCACATAATACCTACAAATAGCCCCAGCCCTAGGGAAATAAACTTGGTTCTCGCTGTCTCCACCAGCATCACTCGGTTTGCCAGTGAGTCTGGCATACTGCCAACAGTAGTCCGAATTCCCTTTAACCAAATCAACATCCCCATAGGGATAAGAAAAAACCCAAACAGACTACTCATACTCACCGGTGGTATCATGTCGGCTAGGACACTCCCGGCTTAGGCGCCAACCACAGAGCCTATAGCAATCCACAACCCCGGCTTAATGTATAGATTATGATGGCGATAATAAATAACTGAGGTAACTAGGGCAGCAATGACATTGGTAAGCAGGCTGGTGCCAATGGCAACGTGGACTGGGAAGCCAAGAAAGAGAGTAAGCGATGGCACAACAACCACTACCCCGCTTCCCCCCATCACCCCGGTAAATACTCCGGCACCAGCCCCGATAAGCAGGATAATGATTATTTCAATTGTAGAAAACATCTATTCATTTACTTCACAGCTACTATTGGGCAATGGTGCCACCAGAAGGGTCAGCTTCTTTATCTCTACAACTACAACCTCCTCACCTTTATCTATGTTCCGCTCAGTTGATAGTGCCCGCCATAACTCACCCTTAACTCGAACATAGCCCTTGGGAGCAAGTGGTGTCGCTGCCTCGCCACTACACCCGACCAAAGCTTCAAGAGAAGCCGTCGGTTTCCTGTCTAGCGCCCGCTTACCCATCCTGTAGGTTATAAACTCATAAGTCCCAAGAGTGACCATCATCAAGATAAGACCCCATATAGGGATGTTTATTCCCCATTGTGGCAACAGCCAGAGAACAACCGCTGCCAGGCCTGCCTCTTCCAGTAAAGCGGTAATAATGTTATATATTGTATAGTCTTTTCTTCTCATCTCAGCCGCCACTACTCGGGCACCTGCCCACCATCCCCGCTCTGGAATCCAATCAACCTACCCCCTTAATCCCCCTCCCTTTCTGTCTGATATGTCATTGCGAGCCGAAGGCGAAGCAATCTTATCTTTATCTTTTAGTTTGCTTCGTCGCTCCGCTCCTCGCAATGACTTCTACGCTCCAAGAGGGGGAAAATTAGTTATTGAATGGGCTTTGCCCCTTCAAACTTCCTCTTACCTCGTCATTTTTCTTAATATGTGCCCCTTATAATCGAATGGTAATTTCGTTTTCTTTATGATGGGGTCTACAGCTTTATCAAGATTCTTTACTATTGAATCAAATCGCTTTTGCCAGGAGACAACATTTGCTTTATTGAAATCTAGTTCTCTTGCGAGAGCCAAACTTTCGATAGCTTCTTTAACTCTAAGTATCGTTACAGATAATATAAAAACTTTGCTTGGTAAATCCTCTATTCTCGTATCTGGTGCAGCCATTATTATGTAGTCAGCCCCTGTTAGAGATACTGAGAATGCATCGTGTAGTGCAGATGGAATAGTCGGATGTTTCAACTTGCATAGCCACATATATAGCGAATATAATACTTGCCAATAAGTCTCGTCCTCTAGGTGGGCTGAAGTCCTTCCCGATTTCTTACTTTCTTCTCTTAACTGGCGTGTGTATATCTTGCACAATTCAGCTACAGACCAGGGTGAGCCGCCGGATTTAAAATCCATAAACTTTTCTGCCCTACGAATATTGCCCACAATGCAACTGATAATAAGGGCATTTTCGAATGCTGCAGCCGCTACTGATCCAGCTTGAGATGTGTAACCGAGTAGTAATAAATTCCAAACAGCTCGTAGGTCGTTTAACAAGCGTTTCAGAAATAAGCCAGCAACACGCATATCCTTTGTGTTTTCGTGCTTGCAACTCAAAGTCGGTACTTCAACACCACACTCATAGCAATCCGTTACAGGTAGCGAAAAGGGGTTTAGTATTTTTGCTATCTGTGGGGTACTAGCTATTTCCAGCGCTGACAAAGCATTCCAAAGACCGTGTGAATCTTTAATTGCCATAATTATTCCTTACAGGCGTCTATTCATCGCTAAAACCTCTCCACCTCTGCCATTAGGGTGGTTAGAAAATCCTTTTCCTTTATAGTTTTAACCTTCTTGCCTTTTTTAAATAGCACGGCTCTGCCTTTGCCGCAGGCAATGCCTATATCGGCGTCCTTGGCTTCGCCTGGCCCATTGACCACACACCCCATAACCGCTACCTTTATCGGTTTGTCAATCTTTACCAGCCGCTCCTCTACTTCCCCAGCCAGTTTTATAATATCAACCTCAGCCCGACCGCAGGAAGGGCAACTGACCAGTATCGGCCCGTGCTGGCGCAGATTCAGGCTCTTCAAGATTTCATAACCAGCAATGACCTCTTCCCTGGGATGAGCTGTTAGTGACACCCGAATAGTATCGCCAATACCCAGGTAGAGCAGGGTGCTGATGCCTACCGTGCTGCGGATAACACCCGTCCTTGGCGTGCCGGCTTCGGTAATGCCTATATGCAAAGGGTAGGGGATTTTTTGAGCAATATCTTCATAGGCTTCAATGGTAGTCGGCACATCAAATGCCTTGAGCGAGACCTTAATCAGCTTAAAGTCTAGGCTTTCCAGCAGCTTTATCTGCCCTAAGGCAGCCTCTACCATCCGCTGGGCGGTGGTTAATTGGGGGTTGGCTGTTTTAGGTAGGCTGCCGGCATTTACCCCGATGCGGATAGGGATACCTCTCTCTTTGGCAGCTTTAGCTACTGCCTTAACCCTTTCCGGCTCACCGATATTGCCTGGATTCAGCCGGAGCCCGTCAGCCCCAGCTTCCAGTGCCATTAATGCCAGCCGATAATCAAAGTGAATATCGGCAATTATCGGTAGAGAAACCACTCTTTTTATAGCTCTTATAGCCTGTGCCGCCTGGCTGTCAGGCACGGCTACCCGCACCAGTTCACAACCACAGTCTTCCAGCTCCTTGATTTGGTGAATAGTTGACATAACATCACGAGTATCCGTCTTGGTCATAGATTGCACTACGATGGGTGCGTTGCCACCAACTGTTACCTTGCCAATTTGAATAGATTTAGACACTCGCCGAGGGTTCATGGTATCAGGCTGCCTCCACTTATGATGCGTATAATATCGTGGTAGGTAATTACTATAATTACTCCCATTAGCATAGCGAAGCCAATAAAATGCACCAGCCCCTCTGTCTTTGGTGCGATGCGCTTCCCCCGGCGAACCCATTCCAGAAGGACAAATACAATCCTGCCACCATCTAAGGCGGGTAGGGGAAAGATATTGATTATGGCTAAGTTTATGCTGATAAAAGCAGCCAGTTCCAGCAGTGGGCTGAGCCCTGCCTTAGCCACCTCCCCGGTTAGTTGAGCAATGCCCACCGGTCCCGTCAGTTGCACCGGTGCTGACCCGATAATCATGCTGATTATCCCGTTCTTGAATAAGACGAAGGTTTCTATACAGGCGCCTACTCCTAGGGGTATTGCCTTCCAGAAAGGTTGATGCTGACGAATGGTGATTAAATATGGCATACTAACTACAACCCCTATCGCCCCCTGACCTTCTGGAGGCTTCCACCTCGGTGTTATCTGAACCTCCTCCGTAGTCAGGTCGCTGTGTTTAACTAGGATGCTAACCTCTTTGCCCAGCCTAAGCTGGATATAGCGGTACACATCGCCAACATTATGCACCGCTTTCCCATCTATGCGCAGGAACATGTCCCCCGATTCAATGCCAGCCCCGGCAGCCGGTGAATCTATGGTTACCTCTTCTACTACTACCTGCCCGACTATCAGGTCGTGGGGAATCATAAAAGCAATGGAAAACAGAAGCAGGGGCAGCAGGGCATTCATCAGCGAGCCAGCACTGAGGACGAGTATCCTGGTGCCAATGCTCTTATTGGCTAGACTCCCTGGCACCTTGGGGTCCTCTTCACCAGCCATTTTAGTAAATCCACCTAGAGGTATCGCATTTAAGGAGTATCTTGTTTCACCCCGCTTTACCGAAAATAGCCGTGGCGGGAAGCCTAAGCCAAACTCCTCCACCCTTACCCCCGAGGCTTTAGCCGTAGCAAAATGCCCCAACTCATGGACGAGAATAAGTACTACCAGAATACCGATGAAGGCTACTATTGCAATCAGCATGAACTATCTCCGCTGGCAAGCTTAACAACCCTTTGTCTCGCCCAGGCATCAGCCGCCATAATTTCCTCCAGAGAGGGGTGGGCTATAGCTTGATGCTGTTCCAGTGCCTGTCCTACAAGATTAGCAATATCAATAAATTTGATGCGTTGCCACAGGAAGAGTTCCACGGCTACCTCATCAGCCGCGCAGACTACCGCTGGGTAAGTCCCACCCTTCCTCCCCGCCTCTATAGCTAACTTGAGGCAGGGAAATGTATCAAAGTCAGGTTGCTCAAAGCTAAGATTATTAATTATGCCCCAGTCAAGCTTGGGAAATTGAGGATTGGGCAAGCGTTCAGGATAAGTCAGGGCATACTGGATAGGTAACCGCATGTCAGGGTAACTTAACTGGGCTTTGATTGAGCCATCTATGAATTCTACCATAGAGTGGATAATGCTCTGGGGATGGATTAGAACCTTAATACTGTCAAAAGACATATTAAACAGCCAGTGGGCTTCAATAACCTCAAGCCCCTTATTCATCAGCGTCGCTGAGTCTATGGTAACCTTTCTCCCCATCTGCCACGAAGGATGTTTTAGAGCTTGCTCAACGGTAACTTCATCTAATTGAGCTGGTGAATAATGCCAGAACGGTCCCCCTGATGCCGTCAGAATAAGCTGGGCTGCCGGCTGCGTTTCACCCCTAAGGCACTGCCATATAGCACTATGCTCACTATCAATAGGCAGAATCTGGGCTGCGTTTAGCTTTGCCTCATTGATAATAATCTCGCCCGCCATAACCAGTGATTCCTTATTAGCCAGGGCAACATTCTTACCCGCTTGTACCGCCGCCAGCGTTGGCCTTAGCCCTGAGCTTCCCGAGGTAGCCATAACCACAGTGTCCACCTGAGGCTGGCGGGCAATATCCTCCAGCGACAGGAATTCGCATTCGGCATTGACTAGTTGAGACCCTGCCTCCCTATCTTGGTAATAGACAAACCTTGGCTTGAACTCCCTGATTTGCTCTGCCAGCAAATCAATGTTCTTCCCCCCCGCCAGCCCAATAATGCGAAATTTGTGAGGTAAGGCACGGACTACTTCAAGTGTTTGCCGACCTATAGAGCCTGTTGAACCCAGGACAGCCAGTTGCTTTACACTATTACCCATATCACATAATAGTATACCACTATGCCAGCGAAGACAATGCTGTCCATTCGGTCAAGGATGCCCCCATGTCCCGGTATTAACTTGCTCGACTCTTTTACTCCCATATTGCGCTTGAGCAAGGATTCTACCAGGTCGCCAAGTTGCCCAAAAACACTAACCAGTAAGCCCAGAAGTATTGCCTGCCAGTGGATGAGAGGCAGGCGGAAGGGCGTAGGGGTAAAAAACAATATACTCATTACCACAGCACCAAATATTCCACCTACGACTCCTTCCCAGGTTTTACCCGGGCTAACTCGGGGAGCAAGCTTATGCCTGCCCAGGTTTTTACCGATGCAGAAAGCACAGGTATCTGAAGCCCAGGTAGTAAACAGCGCAAAAAATACCCAGTTCCTGCCATCATCTAGACCCCTCATTGCCACCAGGTAGCTTAGTAACCACCCCACATAGAGAATTCCACCCATTGTCCATACCCAGCTAGCAAAAGCCCCCTCTTTCTGTGGGCGCACTAGGAGCCAGATTAGAGATAGTACCACCGCTGAGGTTAGTAGAAACGGTATAAGCAGGTCAAGATTAAAGTGAGGTTCAAGCAAAGATAGTAGCCTCGAATTACGGCTAAGAATGAATAGTAATGTCCAAAGTAGTCCGAAGTAGGTAAGTGGTGGTACTTTTGAGGCAGCGACCATCCTGTAGAACTCAAAGGCAGCCAACAGACCCCAGATAGCCATTAATGCGGTAAACCATGGCTCGCCAAACCAGACAATAGCCGTAACAAGAGGAATACCCCAGAGTGCAGTTATGACCCTTCTCTTGAGCATACGGTTGTTATCAACCTCACCCGTGTCTTCTCTTTCGGGTTGGGCCGGCGACCTCTCCTTGTCAACTTTTCTGAGGTGCTTTATCTAGTGTGGGCGATAAAAGTGGGTTCCCAAGAAATAGGAGTAAGCCTCTCTAATTCAGGCTAGACCTCCATAAGCTCTGCTTCTTTATCTCGCCCAATTTGCTCGACATTGGCTATGAAACTATCGGTAAGCTTCTGTAGTTGCTCTAGGGCACGCTTATGCTCGTCCTGTGAAATATCCTTATTTCTTTCTCCCTTTTTTAGTTCATCCATAGCTTCGTGCCTTAGGTTGCGTATTACTATCCTTCTTTCTTCAACCCTTTTGCGCACTACTCTAGTCAACTCCTGCCGCCGTTCTTCAGTAAGCGGTGGAATGTTTAACCGAATTATATCCCCACTAATAGCTGGCGTTAGCCCAAGCTCAGACTTTAGGATAGCTTTCTCTATGCTTTGTATACTGCTCCGGTCCCAGGGTTGGATGACCAGGAGCTTAGCTTCAGGTGCCGAAATGCTAGCTATCTGGTTAAGTGCGGTGGGAACACCAGCATATTCCACCTTGATATGCTCTATTAAGGCTGGGGTAGCATGCCCGGTGCGGATAGTGGCTAATTCCCTCTCCAAGACCTCAATAGATGTGCCCATCTTTTCTTCAATATTCCGTAAAGTGAGGCTAATCATTTCACTTCTCACCGGATATCAGAGTGCCAATAGAATCACCGATTACAGCCCGCTCTATACTGCGGGGGGCTTGAAGGTCAAAAACAATTATCGGCAGCTTATTTTCTAGACATAGGGAGAGAGCGGTAGCATCCATTACTTCCAAACGCTTATTTAGTGCCTCAAAATGAGTGAGCCTGTCAAACTTCTTGGCATTATGGTCCTTGCGGGGGTCGGCACTATAAACGCCATCAACATTATTCTTTGTCATAAGGAGAACTTCTGCCTCAATTTCTATGGCTCGTAGAGCGGCTGCAGTATCGGTTGTCATATACGGGTTGCCGGTGCCCCCGGCGAAGATAACTGCCCTGCCTTTCTCCAGGTGACGAATAGCCCGCCGCCTGATGTAAGGTTCCGCAACCTGTTGAATGCCTATAGCTGATTGAGTTCTAGTAGTTACGCCTTCTTTTTCCAGCGCATCCTGAAGAGCCAGGGCATTTATCACTGTAGCTAACATCCCGGCGTAGTCAGCAGTAACCCTGTCCATTCCCTCTTGCTCAGCCTTAGCCCCGCGCCAGATGTTACCACCACCAACAATAATAGCTATGCCCACCCCCATTTCAATTACCTGCCTGATCTGCTTGGCAACCTTGGTTAGGGTAGGAGTGTCAATGCCATAGTTAGTCTTGCCGCTGAAAGCCTCACCACTAAGTTTGAGTAGAACCCGTTTATATTTGGTCTCGGCCATTACTCTCCTATTTCAAACCTGGCAAATCTATTTACTTTGATATTCTCTCCTACCTTGGCAATAGTTTCACTAATGATATCTTGAACCGTCTTATCAGAGTCCTTGATGTAAGGCTGAAGAAGCAGGCAGGCTGTCTCCGGTTCTATATCAGCTCCTTCAGGAACTTCCTCCCTTGAGACAAACCGGGGACCTGTGGCGGCTACCTGCATTGCCAGATGGTGAGCCAGTTCCTTGAATTCATCAGTGCGGGCAACAAAATCAGTTTCGCAGTTTAATTCAACCATGGCTCCAATATGTCCCCCGATATGGATGTAGGCTTCAATTATTCCCTCGGTGGCGGAGCGCCCTGCCTTTTTCTGTGCCTGGAGAAGACCCTGCTGTCTTAGAATCTGGAGCGCCTTTTCCATATCCCCTTTGGCTTCAAGGAGGGCATTCCGGCAATTCATAATCCCAGCTCCTGATTGTTCCCTTAGCTCCTTTATCCCAGCTGTTGAGATTTTCAGCTTCCCTCCTCTATTCATCATCTGAAGCCAAAACAGAAGGCTCGGTGGTTTCTGTAGCCTCAACTTCCTCCAAGCCCTCTTCCTGTCCTTCCTCAGTCGGCATCACTGCCTCGCTGGTTTTAGCCTCAATAACTGCATCAGCAATTTTACTGCATATCAGCCTGATGGCTTTAATAGCATCGTCATTGACTGGTATAGGGTAATCTATATCATCGGGGTTACAATTGGTATCTACCATAGCTATAACTGGTGCTCCTACTCGCTTGGCTTCGGCTAGAGCAATCCTTTCTTTGGTGGGGTCAACAATGAATAGAGCCGCCGGTAGGCTTGTCATCTCCTTGAAACCACCCATCTGTTGGTTAAGGCGTGAAATTTCACCCTCAAGTTTTAGCGCTTCCTTTTTAGGAAAGCGGCTAAATTCCCCCCGCTCCTGCTGGTCTTCCAGACGGACTAGGTGGTCTATGCGGGCTTGGATGGTGGCAAAGTTAGTCAGAGCCCCCCCCAGCCACCGCTGGTTGACATAATACATACCACAGCGCTTGGCTTCCTCTTCTACAGTCTCTTGAGCCTGCTTTTTGGTGCCGACAAAGAGAATATTGCCACCCTCAGCTACTACCTGCTGAACAAATTCGCAAGCCCTGTCTAGCCTGGCTGCCGTTTGCTCTAGGTCAATGATGTGAATACCATTGCGCTTGGTAAAGATATAGCTCTTCATACGAGGGTGCCAGCGACTCGTCTGGTGCCCGAAGTGAGCCCCGGCTTCTAAAAGTTCCTTAATAGTTACTGTATCTGGCAAACTTAAACCCCTTTCCAGTTATTACAATTACCTGTAACTAGTTTAATAGTATAGCATACCCTTCTGTATGCAACAACAGCCGACTAAACAAAGCCCTTTTCTCTCTTAATTGAACTTAGAGCAATGATAGGTTATAATAAACTTATGAAACAGATAAGAATCATACCCTGCCTTGATATAAAGAATGGGAGGGTAGTTAAAGGGATAAGGTTTGAAAACCTTAAAGATGCTCGCGACCCCGTAGAAGCCGCCGCTGCCTATTGCCATCAGGGTGCCGATGAGCTTGTTTTCCTTGACATCTTTGCCACTTTAGAAAACAGAAAAACAAGGCTGGAATGGGTCAAGAAAGTCTGTGAGGTAGTTACCATTCCCTTCGCCGTAGGTGGTGGCATAGGCAGTATTGAGGATATGAGAGCCTTGCTTGACCTTGGCGTGGATAAGGTCTCCATAAATACAGCTGCTATCGCCAACCCCAACCTTATAAAAAGGGCAGCCAGGGAATTTGGCAAAGATAAGCTGGTGGTAGCTATTGATGGCAGAAAGAATCCACCAGATAGTGGTTCCCCCCGACTGGAGGTAGTGGTGAGGAGTGGCAGTGAGGCTACAGGGATAGAGCTTGTTGGCTGGGCACAGAAAGCAGAAGAATTGGGCGCTGGCGAGATTCTACTTACCAGCAAGGACGCTGACGGAACAAGAGAAGGCTACGATTTAGAGATGACCAGGGCAGTAGCCAAAGCGGTTAGCATCCCGGTTACCGCCTCAGGAGGCGCCGGAAAGCTGGAGCACCTCTATGAAGCTATTACAATAGGCAAAGCATCAGCAGTTTTAGCCGCTTCCATCTTCCATTTCGGAGAGATTTCAATCCCTCAAGCTAAGCAATATCTGAAACAAAAGGGCATACCAGTAAAAGTATAGTAGTTGGAAGGAGATATACCTTGGACGGGAAAAAATTAACCATGTTTGAGATTGCGCAAGCCCAGCTAGACGAAGTAGCCGGTATCTTGCATTTGGAGCCGGGTGTCCATGCTATTCTTAGAGAGCCGATGAAAGAGCTGCACGTCTCTATACCGGTCAGGATGGATAACGGAGAGGTTAAGGTTTTTAAAGGGTTCAGAGTTCAGCATAATAATGCCCGCGGCCCTTTCAAAGGGGGTATCAGGTTCCATCCCGATGAGACCATTGATACTATTAGAACTTTAGCTGCCTTGATGACATGGAAAGCTGCTGTAGTAGATATCCCGTATGGGGGTGGCAAGGGAGGTATTGTCTGCAACCCTACAAAGATGTCTCCTCGTGAGTTGGAAAGGCTTAGCCGAAGCTATATAGATGAGATATGGGAATTTATTGGTCCCGGGAAAGACATCCCGGCACCAGATGTATATACCAACCCGCAGATAATGGCGTGGATGATGGACGAGTATTCAAAATTAGCAGGTCACTATAGTCCAGAGGTAATAACAGGGAAACCGATAGCTATAGGTGGTTCGTTGGGCAGAACAGGAGCAACCGGGTTTGGCGTAGTTGTTACTATTATTGAGGCACTTAAGCATCTTGGATTAGATATAAAAAGTTGCCGTGCCTCTATTATGGGTTTTGGTAATAACGCCCAATACTGTGCTATCCATTTTATGAGACTCGGTGGTAAGATTGTTGCTGTATCCTATTGGAATAATGATGACAAGAAAGCCTATACAATAAGTAAAAGTGATGGCATCGACCCTTATTTCCTTCAAACAATTACTGATGAATATGGAGCCATTAATAATATAAAAGCAAAAGAAAAGGGATATAGTATTGAAGATGGGGATGCATGGTTATCAAAAGAGGTTGAGGTTCTTATCCCAGCTGCAATGGAAGGAGCAATAAACAAGGAGACAGTAGGAAGGATTAGTCCTAAAGTAAGGATACTCGCTGAAGCTGCTAATAATCCAACAGCGATTGATGCTGATGAATTGCTATCTCAAAATGGGGTATTCGTAATACCTGATTTCTTATGCAATGCTGGTGGGGTTGTCGTTTCCTATTTTGAATGGGTTCAGAGCATCGATAAATATTATTGGGATGAGAGGGAGATTCACCAGAGGCTTGAGAGAATAATGGTCAAAGCATTTCAGGCTACCTTGGCTGAATCCATAAATCGTAAGGTCAGTATGAGAGTAGCCGCTTACATCATGGCTGTAAGTCGTGTGGCTGAAGCTATGAGATTGAGAGGCTGGGCATAAATAATTCTTTACATAATGGAAAGCTTCATCAGAAGACTATTAATACGAATAGGAGATAAGGAAATACAAAAATGCAGATTAGAAAAACATACCAAGATATAAAACCTGAGCTACTTTATGATGAGATAAGAGACCTTATTCTCAAGCAGGGAGCAGTTATCGGTGAGGCAAAGCTAGAAACCTACTCCTTACCCACCGACTCATCATCATTTATTTCTCGCGGCACGCTTACCTTTGGAATTCAGGGCAAGCCAGGCAAGATTGAGAAAGAATGTGTCAGGGCACATATCATAGGTTCAGCCAAAGGTGAAACCAAGTTAGCCCTTGATATTGATGAAAAGCTCTTCCCTAAGGAGAAGGTCTCTGCTTTACAAGATGACCTGAACTTTATTTTTGGCTCATACGAGGTAAAGCACCACTAACCACCTTGGCAACGGTAAGCGTCTGCTTCTCATCATCAGAGATGTTGAATATTGCTGGCAACCTCTTCACTAGCCCTGAAGATACAAAATTCAGGTTACCACTTTATTTTACTTACTATCTCCCGTGTTGGCTCAACCTTGTTCAATGCGAAGAAATGTAGCCCTGGTGCCCCGCCTTCAAGCAGGTCATTGCACTGCTCAACGGCAAACTTAACCCCAGCCTTATAAGTGGCTTCGGCATCACCATCAAGCGGTTTAAATATATCGTGAACCCGTTGGGGGATAGTAGCTCCACAGGTACTGCAGAACCTGAGCAATACCTGATAATCTGTTATGGGTATAATCCCAGGGAAGATTCGCACCCTGACGCCTATCTTCTTTACCCTCTCCAAATATTCAAAATAGTCCTTATTGTCAAAGAAAAGCTGGGTTATTACAAATTCACTACCAGCGTCTATTTTAATCTTCAAATATTTTGAATCAGTTTCCTTATCAGGACAATCAATATGTCCCTCCGGGAAACCAGCAACACCTATACTAAAGAAGTCACCGTAGGTGGAGCGGATAAGCTCAATGAGCTGATAACAATACTCCAGCCCGTCGGCGGCAGGTTCCCAATGCTCCACACCCTGAGGCGAGTCACCACGCAGAGCCAGAATATTGCGAATGTTCTTTTCCTTCATTTTCCCAACTACGGCTTTTAACTCATCCTTACTATGTCCCACACAGGTAAGATGGTGCATTGTCGGGACTTGAAAACGCCTCTGCAACTCATCAACAATATCCATAGTAGCCTCTCTGGTAGAGCCCCCAGCACCATAGGTTACTGCAAACCAATCCGGCTTCAGCTCTTTGAAAGCGTCTGCAGTTTCAAACAGTTTCTCTCTCCCCTTTTCAGTTTTTGGCGGGAAGAACTCAAACGAACAGGTTCGTTCCTTCTCCTTCAAAATATCCGATATCCTTCTTATCACTTTGTTTACCCCTTTTCATTTATTATTTTCATGAAATTAATGACTAAAATCTTAAGGTCAGCGCTATAGCTCAAGCCACGAGTGAGAATAGAGTGTTTCCCCGCTAAGCACCCTAACCGTTTTCACATACTTCACCTCCTCTTGACCCAGAGACGAAAGGTCAGGTCTCTCACCATCCATCACCCGATGTACCAGCCCAACCATTTCTGGCATCTCGCCCCTGGCTATTTTTATCAACTCAGTGTCAAAGGCATCAACTATGGCTGAATACAGCCCATACTTCATAAGCATCATTAAATAAGTTCTATTAAGATAAGGTCTGAGGTGAATGGGAGCGCCATTAGAGATATTAGACAGCCCTACGGTAGATTTACACCCCGGAGCAATATCCTGGAGCACACTCATAAACTCTAGGCAAGGTCTCACCTGATTTGTATCTACATTGACCACAGGGGTAACTATAGGGTCAAACCAGATATCCTCATTACTGATGCCCATTTCATTAGCTCTATACATAAGGTCAACTGCAATAACACACCTCTCATCAGCATCCCGCGGCATCCCCTCCCTTCCCCACAACAGCCCAACCATAGCCGCATTATATTTCTTGACCAGGGGTAATTCCTCCTCCATCCGGACCAGAGAAATAGAATTAATCAGCGCCTTACCCCTGTGCACCTTTAGCCCAGCCTCCATAGCCACTGGGTTTGTTGTATCCAGAGACAGCGGCTTATCACTAACCCCCTGCACGGTGTTAACCATCCATTCCATAAACTCATCCCCACCCTTTCGGGCAGGACCAATATTAATGTCAAGATAATCCATCCCCGCCTCGGTCTCAGCCTTAGCTATTCTCTGAATAGGCTCAGGATTCCTCTCCTTCATTGCCGTCCCGGCAGTCTTTGTCATAATATTTATGTTCTCCCCGATAAGAACCATCGCCTCTCCCCCTATGCCCTCCATGTTTTAAGGTAGGCTGGGATATGAGCCCCTTCCCTGGGACCAACCAAAACCTCCCAGTCTTTTAACTCGTCTTCTATGCCCCCACTTTCAACAGCAATATACCCCGGAATTATCAATTTGTGATGCCTAACCTCATCCATAATCCCACATCCCTTGACAAATTCAGCAATGTTGTCGCTCACAAATGTGCCTGCCGCCCAGGCGGTCAAAACCGAAAGCCCATCGGTGTTCATGATTAACAGGTAGGCAGGAACCTTGCTCGCTTCCACTTCACCAGAGACAATAAAGTAGGTGAGTGAAAAGTTGGTCGTAATAAGCACCGGGGAGTTTTCATCAGGACCGCCAATCTTGTAAATTCCCTCGGCGGTCGTCAACGGTCGCTGGGGGTCAGTATAGATATTCATCCTCTCTACCAGCAGGGGGAACAGACTCTCCCCCTGAAAGTCGGAAAGAACAATGATGCCACCATATTTTGCCACAAAAATAGAAGCAATTACTGCCTCCTTCATCACATCATTGGTCATCTCACCCGGGAAAACGATGGTGGGAAAGCCCAATGGATGAAACTTCTTACTCAAAGCAGCGCTTCTGATGAGCACTTGGTCCTCAAATGCCCGACGAACAGTCCTTGAACCGGAATCAAGAACAATATCTTTAATGCCCGCCTCAGTCAACCTGGTGGTTAGTTCAGCAAGCCCTTTCAGGCTGGAGGCTTTAGCTACTATCGGGCAGGAACTCTCCTTAGCCAAATCTGCCCAGCGGTTCAGGTTATCTTTGGTGGCAGCATATATTAGTGGCTTCCTGTCGGCACAGACCTTTAACCCAGCCGCCACAATATCAGGATTAGCGCTCATCAGGATGATGCCAAAGTCACTATTTTGCTTTACTTTATCAACCACGGCTTCAAATTTTGCTGCATCTCCTGAATCATCCCTTACCGCCACCAGCTCGGGGCGGAGGCTAATCCCTACCCTTTCATACTGGAGGCGCTTACACCTCTCCAGTCGGCTATCAACCTCTGGTTCCTCCATAGCATCGCTGATAAGAATAGCCAAACCAGGCGGGTTCTCAAACCTTTTCTCATGGCGGAACATAACCGTCTCGCCGCCGACCTTCATTGCCCTGTCGCCAACGCCAATGGTAATCAGTCTAATAGGAGGGGCTAATGCCTCCTGCAATTTACCCTTGGCTTCCTCAGGGATATAAGGGCAGGCAGCTAATTCTGCCTTCCCGGTGGCTAGACTCATAGCAAAGGCAAGACAGGTAGGCACCCCACATTCACCGCAGTTCGTCTTGGGCAGCAATTTAAATATCTCTAATCCAGTGAGCGGCACGATAACAGACTCCCTTCCTAGCCTAGTAGTGGCTCCATAGTAAGCGCCGGGTGCCCCTTCTCCTTCAGAAAGGGGAGAATCCCCTCTTCAGTTGAGCCAATTGTCTCATCAGCAATCATATCAGCCAAGCCAGGAACACCCAGCTCCTCAGACCTAGCCTTAAGCCGGTCGGCAATCTCCTCCTTCAGCACCTTGGGCATCCACACCACCCTTAGTAAGCCACCATCAGCCCTAATGAACTTCCTCTGGCAGATATTATACTTGCTGTGACCGATAAAGCCAGGGGTAATTACCCCCCCACCGATAATCTCAACCAGGGTGATGAACTTCATCCCGCAGGGGGTCTCCCCCCTATATCCCCGATTTACTATCATTACCCCATTGCACTGGGGGAGGACCGCAGCCACACACTCACAACAGTTGCCGGTAGTCCACGGGTCATTTACTATGCTGTATACATTATAATGGTCTAAGTTTCCCCGAGAGGCTTTAAATATAAACTCATTTACCCCTTTCCATTGCCCAAGTTTGGCGTCAAGGTTTGCTCCCTTTTCCACCGGTTGGTTGGCTCCAATAGGATTAATCTCGTAAGCCACTTTACAATCCATCCAGTTATAGGAGCCGCAAAGCCCGCTTTTTTCCGGGGTAATGACACAAACATGGTTGGGAGCAATAGATTGACACATGGTGCATGAATAGTATATATCCGTAGTTTCATCGGTCATACCCTCAATTCGGGCATCCCTGACCCTATATACTGCCCTTGCCCTGTTTACTACCTCCCTTACCTCATTCTCCTCGGTATATATTTTCACCTGGAGCTTATCAAATATCCGACCAAAATCTTGGTGTAGCCTGGCATGGAGAACAGCACCAATATGGTATAGCCTGAAGCCCTTGTCTACAGCCGATTTGCCAACTCGCATCCAGGCAGTATCCCTCTGCCCTTGGTGCCACACCCCTTGAGCATAGTTAATAAAGTGGTGGATTTGTCGCTCCAGGATAGGTTCATAGTCTGTCTCCATTTCCCTGCCGGCGACCTCAACCACTATAGCCAGAGGTAAACGTGATTCAGCGGCAACATCGGTTATCTCAGCACCAATTACCTCAATCTTGCCGTCCTCCACCTCATCCATCCCCTTGGAGGTAACCCACTCCACCATAGATGTTCTCCCCCCACCACACTCCAGATACCACTCCCCCTCCCGAACTCTCTCCCCCTCAAAGTCAGCACTAAAGGCTACTGGAACTGGCACTTCATCAATGCTCTTAGTTTCCACTTCTGTCATCTTCCATCCCACCTTCTTAATTCCCTTAGCAAGCCATCATCTCAGCCATTACCTCTCGCACCAACCTTATCGCCTCAGGGTGTCTCATAATCACCACATCCCCCCCAGCCAGTAGCAATACCATAGCCGACATTGCCTCCATTAAGATACCCCTTTTCTTAGCATCACCGAGTTTGGGGTCTTCCTCAGTGGGAATATGTACTTCCTTAGTCTTCCACACCTCGTTAGCCAGGTTGCAGATGATAGGAAACTGAAGTCTCTCATCCTGCTGGGCTAATCCTGCCATCCTTATTCTCTCCATCACCGAGTAACCATACTCAATACCGTAGCCTATGCCACTAACGGTAGGGTCCATTATAATCAACTCATCAGGAACCCCGAGGTTGCCCAGCAGGATATTAAGCTGCTTGGCCAGGTTTATATCCATAGGCGTTGACGCAATCACGGTGTGGTGATAACCAATGGCTGAAGCGCCAATCTTTTTATGGTCTCCTTCCTCAATCGGTCCGATTATTAGCTTCCTCCCCTGACAAACCTCAGCCACCCTTCTTAGAACCTCACTATCCTTATCATGATTAGCCGTCCCCCAGACGATTAAAGGGACATCTATAGCCTCGGCTACCCTCTTGACCACCTCGGTGGCTTCATCAGCCCCCCGGTCAAGTCCGTTGGGGTCAGTGCTGACTAGTTGCAGGGCAATCATCTCCGCCCCATAATCTTCTACACATTTCTTTGCCCAGGCAACCGGGTCATCAGTTACCCCTTGAAAAGGCTCCAGAGCAGCTTCAGCCCACTCCTCAGGTGGTGAGTCCCATACCTCCATAGCTATTCTAGGACAGTGTGGCATCTCACCCTCAAAAAAATAAAAGGGATAGGCTGTCGCCCCACCCACCGTTACCGCCTTATCCCCACTGCCCAGCACTATCTCTCTAACCTTGCCACTATAGGCTGTCTTAGGAATTTCCAACGCTATTCCTCACCCTCCTAAGCTAATCCAGCAGCCAGCTTTGCCGCCTTTACTGTATTTGCCATAAGCATGGTTATGGTCATAGGTCCCACCCCACCAGGCACCGGGGTAATAGCCTTTGCCTTTGCCTTAACCCCATCAAAGTCCAAATCACCAACCAGCCTTTCCTTATCACTGGTCGGGTCTTTTATATAATTGGCACCAAAATCTATGGCTATAACCCCCTCCTTGACCATATCTGCGGTGATAAATCTTGGTTTGTTTACCGCTACAACCAATATATCCGCCTTACCAGTATAATGCCTCAAATTCGGGCTGGAGGAATGGCAAAGCGTTACATCAGCCCCTATCCCTTCCTGAGTCAAAATAGAGGCCAGTGGTTTCCCCACTAGGATATCCACATTTACAATTACTACGTTCTTACCTTTAAGGTCAGCATAGCCATACCGGCTAAGTAGCTCATAAATGCCAGCCGGTGTTGCCGGAAGAAATGCCTGCTGCCCCAGCCAGGCTTTACCTACATTCATTGGATGAAACCCATCTACATCCTTATCAGGCGAGACTGAATTCAAAGCCCTGTTCTCATTTATATGGCTGGGTAGGGGAAGCTGAAGGAAGATGCCACTAATTTTGGTATCTGAGTTAAGTCGGTCAATCTCTCTAAGTAGGTCAGCCTCGGTTACATTTCCGGCTAGCCTTACCATCTCCGTGTGTATGCCTAATTCTTCGCTTGCTCGTTCCTTGAGCCTTATGTAGCTGGCTGAACCGGAGTCCTCACCGACGAGAACACCGGCAAGCCCTGGAACTATCCCCTTCTCCCTGAGGCTTTCTATCTGCTGCTTAAGCTCTTCTCTGATTTCAGTTGATGCCTTCCTGCCATCAAGTATAGTAACCATTCTTACTTATTCAACCTCTCCGCAGCTTCAACAGTATGCGCCAGCAGTATTGTTGTCGTTACCGCACCAACCCCCCCCGGCACCGGGGTTATCATCCCTGCCACCTCACTTACCGCATCAAAGTCTACATCTCCACTTAACTTACCATCTTCACCCATACTTACCCCAACATCTATTACCACCGTGCCCCGATTCACCATATCCCTTGTTATCAATTTGGCTTTGCCTACAACGCTCACCAGAATCTCGGCTCTCCTGTATTCCTCAGCCGGCCTTACCGTTTTATAATCACACAGTATAACCGTCGCCCATCGGTTTAATAACATTATACCTACAGTTCTGCCTATGTTTCCTGCCCCACCGACAATAACTGCCCGTTTACCATCAATTTCAACATGGTAGCGGTCAAGTAGTTCTATAACCGCCGATGGAGTGCAGGGGGCAAAGCCGCCTGTTTCACGGGTTACCAGTTTAGCCATACTTAGTGGATTAAGACAGTCCACATCCTTTTCCGGTGACAGCAATTTAAGCACTGCACCCTCGTCTATCTGCTGGGGTAGGGGACGCTGAATAATAATGCCGTGGAATTTAGTGTTTTTATTAAGTTCCTCCACCTTCCCCTCCAGTTCCCCTTGGGTAATATTCGGAGGCAGGCTAACCGTTTCTGTAAATATACCCACCTTCTCACACCCCTTAGCAATACCACGCAGGTAAGATAAAGAGGCAGGGTCTTCTCCCACCAGAACAGCCGCCAGCCCCGGGACTACCCCTTTCTCTTTCAGTTTATCTACTCTGGGTTTCAATTCCTGGCGTATCTGTTCGGCAACCTCCCTGCCACTGATAATCTGTGCTGACATTTTTAACCCCCTAATTTTATTATCTAATAACCCAGTTAATATCCTTTACCAGATTTTAGCCATCAAATCACTGGCCACCCTCACTTCGGCAGCTTATCCAGCCTTTTCTTCGCTGAGGGAAATTCACTAGCATTGGTGTGGGGTAGAAATAGAGCCGCTACATAATTATTCATAAAATCAACATTTTCACTCAGCTCAAGGTTGGTTATCATTTTGGCAACTCTCCCCCCATCATCAACTATGTCGGTGGAGAAAGAGGTTAACCTTGCCCCCAGAAGCGAGCCGTTGCCAATGAAGATAAATCTGTCCCGGGGTATATCAGGAAAGAGCCCAATAGTGATAGACTTTTCCACATCAATATGGCTGCCAAAAGCACCAGCAATAATCACCTGCTCTAAGTCAGCACAACTAATCCCCACACCCTTAACCAATGTCTGGCACCCGGCATACATAGCTGCCTTGGCTCTAATCAGATTGTCAATATCCACCTCGGTGATAACAATATCTTTGCCAATCTGGGTCTCCCCTCCCCACGACAGGACATACTCATAGCCATCGCTCCCCCTCCTCACCCTTTTCGTAGGCAGGTCAATATTAAATTTACCATTCTGACTGATAACCCCAGCTTCAAGCAGTCCAGCCACGATGTTTATCAACCCTGAGCCGCAGATTCCTTTAGGTTTTGTATCTCCCATGGTGCTAATTGCTGGCTCAAAATTTGATGGATTGATATCAAAGCCTTCAATAGCACCATCAGTAGCTATCATACCGTGCCTGACTCCGCCACCTTCAAAGGCAGGACCAGCCGAGCAGGAAGCAGCTACCATCCACTCTGAGTTCCCAATCACTATTTCACCATTTGTCCCTATATCCATATAAAGTGTCAATTTTTTCCTCTGATACACTCCTGACCCCACCACCCCGGAAACAATATCGGCTCCTACATAGCTTGCCACCGAAGGAAGTGTATAGACATAGACATGCTCGGCTAATTCAATCCCCACAGAATTTGCCCTTACTAGGGGAGCAGTGCTGACCGTTGGCGTATAGGGGGCTAGCCTTATGTATTTGGGTTCAAGTCTGAGGAAGAGGTGAACCATCGTGGTATTGCCGGCGACAACCATGTGAGCCACTTCCTCCACCTTGACCTTAGCCTCAGCCAACAGTTTACCAATCATCCCGTTAATGGTAGCCACAATTGCCTGTTGCAGCTTTTTTAGCCCACCTGGTCTCTGGCAGTAGGCAATGCGAGTAATGATGTCTTCACCGTAGCTAATCTGTCCATTGTAATCAACCCCCTCAGCCAGAACCCTCCCCCGATTTAAATCCAGTAGCTGCCCACGAACGCCCGTAGTTCCAATATCAAAAGCCAGAGAGAAATACCTTTTTCTGGTATCTCCTGGCTCAATATTTATCAATGTCTGACCCTGTCTATCACTGGTTAGCCTCTTGGCTCCAGTTACCAGACTGGTAACCGTAACCTTCCAATCACCGTCTCGCAACACACTAGCCAGCTTCTTTACTACCCCAAAATCCACCACAACACTATCAAGGCCATACTGCTGTTTTAACCCTTTTAGCAGCCGAGACAGGTCACTGGCATTATCCTCTAAGTTGGCGGTGAAAGCTCAACAAAAAGCTTGTTAATGGGGGGATTAAATCTCCAGCCAGTAGCTAAAACCTCCGATGGTTGAACACCACCCACCTTCTCACGGTCAAGAACAGCTGTTTCCAGCCTTGATTCCACCGGGATATAAATAACCAAATCAGTAATTACATAGCTCTGGCAGGCCTGCCTAAGACCCTGCTCATACTCTTCTTCAGAAATCTTCTCAGTCCTGGTGCTTTCTACCTTCCCCTTTTTAACCAGTACCTTGCAGGTTCCACAAACACCAGCACCCCCGCAGGAAGCATTAATATGCACCCCACCACCAATAGCTGCCTCTAGAAGATTCTCACCCGGCTCCACAGCAATATCAACATTATCGGGCTCAAAATGAATCTTCCTTCTGCTCTTCACTGAGTCCGCCATTACCTTTCTTTACCCCATAACTAGGAGCTTTGTTTTTAGAACAGTCCTTTAATCTTGCCTGTCTTGAGGTCAACGTCAACATCAACAAAAGCTGGACGCGAAGGAAGCCCAGGCATAGTCGGGAACACACCACAGAGAGGATAGAGGAAACCTGCTCCCACCGAGGCACGAATATCACGAACTGCTAGTCTCCATCCCTTAGGCACCCCCTTCAACGCAGGGTCATGAGATAGAGACAGGTGCGTTTTAGCTACATTGATGCAGAGCTTATCAAACCCCAGTTCAGTATAGAGCTTAATCCTCTGTTCGGCAAGAGGTTGGTAGTCAACACCATCAGCGCCAAATATCTTGGTAGCTATTGCGTGTATTTTCTCCTTTATAGAGGCATCATCAGGATATAGGAGTCTAAAGTTATTCGGTTTCTCCAGCGCCTTGACTACTGCCTCAGCCAGCTCTATGGCTCCATCTCCTCCCTTAGCCCAGCATTCTGTAGGAGCAGCCGCATCGGCACCAGCCTCCACCGCCTTCCTGCGTACCAGCTCTACCTCAGCATCAGTATCGTTGGTAAATCTATTAATGGCTACCACCACCGGAATCCCATAGGTCTTAATAATTTCTATGTTCTTGGCTAGATTCTCGCACCCCTTTTCCAATGCCACTAAGTTCTCAGTCTCAGCGGCTTCTTTAACTGTAGCGTATGCCTGCCCTGGGCGAAGGAGAAACGCCCCACCATGCATCTTTAGTGCCCTTATAGAGGCAACGACCACTGCCCCGTCAACCTTCATTCCACTCTGACGGCAGGTAACATCGCACAGCTTGGTAAAGCCGCATTCAGCCCCGAAGCCGCTCTCAGTTACCACATAATCAGCCAGCTTTAACGCCATCATATTAGCCAGTACCGAGTTATTGCCATGAGCTACATTGGCAAAGGGACCAGCATGACAGAATGCCGGTGTATTCTCCAGTAGCTGCACCAGATTGGGCTTGATTGCCTCAGTCATCAGGGCTGTCATTGCCCCCGCCACCCTAAGCTCCTCCGCCGTTACCGGCTTATTATCGTAGGTATAGCCAACAACTACTCGGGAAAATCTCTGCCTCAAATCCTTTAGGCTTGTAGCCAAGGCAAGTATTGCCATAGTCTCGGTAGCTACGGTGATATCATAGCCAGCCTGCCGTGGGTAGCCATTGGCTCGACCACCCAGCCCGACAACGATATTCCTTAACGCCCGGTCATTGACATCAACGCAGCGTGGCCAGGTAATATTCAGCGGGTCAATATTCAACTTGTTCCCCAGAAGAATGCTGGTATCTATGGCTGCCGCACACAGGTTATGTGCTGTATCCACAGCATGTATATCACCGGTAAAGTGAAGATTAATGTTCTCCATAGGCATGGCCTGGGAGTAACCACCACCACAGGCTCCACCCTTTATACCGAAGGTAGGACCCTTTGATGGCTCGCGGAAAGTATTGCACACCTTCTTCCCTATTTTAGCCAGCGCCTGCCCCAACCCAAAAGCAACCACCGTTTTCCCCTCCCCCAGTGGGGTGGGAGTAATCGCCGTTACCGTAACTATTTTGCCTTTCGGTTTATCCTTTAACCGCTCCAAAAGTGAAAGATCTACCTTCGCCATATATTTCCCGTAAGGCTCAAACTCTTCATCCAATATGCCCAGACCCTTGGCAATATCGGTTATAGGTTTCATTGTTGCACTCTGTGCAATCTCTATATCAGACGGAACCGGGTTTTTTCTTTCCATGAATTATAATCTCCTAATTCTTTTTTTGAAGACAAGGCTAGCTTTGCCCCTCTCTACTTCATAACTTAGACCTCCCTCTAGCTTGTTGTGCTTGGTGTCCTAATGGTAGGCAACAAAGCATAGTTTTGCCAACCAATATCTTGAGCCAGTTTATCACTTCTATAGGCAGTTTCAATGCTTATGGGAATTATCTTCTTGGGGTAGGCAAAGCCAAGGGGAACGGCTGGATTGGGAGCAGTGTTCTTCATCAAAATCTTTATTTCTAGCTTAATCAGTGCTAGGGCTTCTCGGGAAAGCACTTAGACTTACTAAATCTGGCTAACTATCAAAGCTATTATATCACAACTGGCAAGCCATAATAGTATATCCTGTGCTAGGCAAGAAATCAATCATCACCAACAAATTGGTGGCGTCCCTGGAGGGATTCGAACCCACGACCCGCTGCTTAGAAGGCAGCCGCTCTATCCAACTGAGCTACAGGGACACTTACTCAATTATCAAAATGTAACACAGACTAAACTGAAGGTCAAGATAGTTATTTTTATCTGAATCATAATTATCACGATGCTAACATTCTCTCTTAGGCTTTCCACAATCCGAAGATACTCCAGCCTAGGAGAGTTGCACAGGTAACAATGGTGCCGGCAATTAATATCCCGATGAAGATAGATAACAAGGCATGCTTGAATCTCAGTCCAAAAAGTACGGCCACCACTGAGCCTGTCCAAGCACCAGTTATGGGGAGGGGGATGGCGACAAATAGCGTCAGACCAATCCGCTTGTACCTTTCGATAATCTTTCCCCGTCGTCTGGTATGCTTAAAGAACCATTGGAGCATCCTTTCAAAGATGCCTATTTTGCCTAGAAGCTTGGAAAAGGCGTCAAGGAATAATAGAATAAAAGGCACCGGCAAGAGGTTACCGATGACAGCTAAAAGAAAGGCGTAATACCATGGGAAGTGAAACACGGTTATAGCCACAGGTATTGCACCCCGGAGTTCAGATATCGGGGCAGCAGCAATGGCAAGCACTGCCAGGACATTAGAAAAAGCCAAACTCAGAAGTTCTTCAAGGAACACGTTTCTCCTTGGTGATTATTCACTAAAATATCAATAGCTCTTGCTCTAGGGGCGACACTTTAGCAGTGTAGCAAGCCGACACTATTGCCGTCAAGCTAGTGTACTCGTTCACATGATTAGTGACACATTGTTTCTTTCCCTGTCATTATACCCTTTCCCTGTCATTATCCCCTTTCCCTGTCATTGCCCCCTTTCCCTATCATTGCCCCCTTTCCCTGTCATTGCGAGCCGAAGGCGTGGCAATCTCCGGGTATTCCTGGAGATTGCTTCGGTACTTTGCGCCTCGCAATGACAAGATGAGGATGCTCACCTACCTGTTTGTGGACTGTCGGCTTGACAATCAATTACCCCCATTGCTAGTATAAGGTCGGTTCTTGAATTCAATCAGTGAGCCAGCTAACAATGCCAACAGTATTAGATAAAATAAATAGCCCTGCCGATTTGAAGAAGTTAACACAGCCAGAACTCAAGCAACTAGCTTCTGAAATTAGGCAGGAACTGGTAGCTATTGTTTCTACCAACGGAGGACATCTAGCCTCTAACCTGGGTGTAGTTGAGCTTACTATAGCTTTACATCGGATATTTGATAGCCCCCGAGACAAAATTATATGGGATGTGGGCCATCAAAGCTATACCCATAAACTGCTTACCGGGAGGCGAAAGCGTTTTGCCTCCCTCCGCCAGTACCGGGGATTATCCGGTTATACCTGTCGTAGTGAGAGCCAGCACGACCCATTTGGCGCTGGTCATGCCAGCACCTCAGTCTCGGCTGCTCTTGGTATGGCTGTTGCCCGTGACCTCGCCGGCGATAACTATCAAGTGGTGGCTGTTATTGGTGATGGCGCCATAACTGGGGGTATGGCTCTTGAGGCACTAAATCAGGTGGGGCATCTGGGCTCTAGGCTTATCTTAATCCTAAATGATAACGGAATGTCAATCTCACCTACTGTTGGCGCCCTGGCTAAACTGCTGAGTAAAGTGCGGTTTGACCACCGCTACTACCAGGCAAAGGAGAAAGGTAGGCGCCTGCTTACTGCTCTCCCTTTGGGTAACAAGTTATGGCAGGCAAGCCAGCAGGTTAAGGACGGATTCAAAGGTTTGGTTATGCCAACTACCCTCTGGGAAGAACTCGGCTTTACCTATATCGGACCTGTTGATGGTCATAACATTCATGACCTTGAAATAGCCCTTACTCAGGCACGCGATTATCATATCAAACCAACCTTTGTTCATGTTGTTACTACCAAGGGTAAGGGTTACCTTCCCGCAGAAGGGGATGCTGTTTACTTTCATGGTGTCCCGGCTAAAGGTAAAGGCAACAAGTCAATACCAACTTATAGTGAGGTGTTTGCTCGCACTGTGCTTCGCCTGGCTCGCCAAAACCCCAGGCTGGTGACGGTTACCCCAGCTATGCCTGAGGGCAATTACTTGAGTATTGTTGCCGATGAATTCCCCCGGCGTGTGTTTGATGTCGGCATCTGTGAGCAGCACGCCGTTACCTTCGCCGCCGGCTTGGCTACACAAGGTTACCTGCCCATTGTAGCTATATACTCTACTTTCCTCCAGCGTGCTTTTGACCAGATTATTCATGATGTTTGCCTTCAGGATTTACCTGTTATTTTTGCCATTGACCGCAGTGGCATAGTTGGCGAAGATGGTAAAACCCATCAGGGAGCTTTTGACATCTCCTATCTGACCCTAATCCCCAACCTCATTGTATCTGCACCCAAGGATGAAAATGAGCTTCAGCACCTGCTCTACACCGCGGTTAAATCAGCCCATCCTATGGCTATACGCTACCCACGTAGCCCCGGGTTAGGGGTGAAGCTGGATACCAAGCTACATTCTATCCCTATAGGCAAAGGGGAGGTATTAAGACACGGAGAGGATGTAGCTATATTAGCCATAGGTGCTACTGTGGCTCCTTGCCTTGAAGCCGCCCGGGAATTAGCCTCAAACGGGATTGAGGCTACTGTTGTCAACGCTCGCTTCGCCAAACCATTAGACTCTGAACTCATAATTGACCTCGCCAGCCACATTAAGCGCATAGTCACTGTTGAGGAAAATGCTCTCAGCGGCGGCTTCGGCAGCAGCGTAATTGACCTTCTTCACCAATCAGGCGTTAGCGATATCCAGATAAAAAGCATTGGTATCCCTGATGAGTTTATTGAGCAAGGTGCTCAAGCTCTACTCCGCTCTAAGTATGGTCTTGATGCCAAAAAAATAGCCCAGCAGGTCTTAACCTTAAACCTACCTATTTCCCCTCCCTCAAAAGGGGTAAGGAGGCAAGTTGATAAACTATCTCCAGATAATTAGGGGGAACAAATGGATAAAATGACAGTCAGGGACATTGAAGTCGCCGACAAAAGGGCATTGGTTAGGGTTGACTTTAATGTCCCCCTAGATGAAAGAACCGGGGCTATTACTGATGATAGCCGTATCCGGGCCACCCTGCCTACTATTAGATATCTTATTGACTGCGGAGCCAGGGTTATTCTCTGTTCTCACCTGGGACGACCCGGCGGAAAGGTGGTTGACAAACTACGGTTAACCGTTGTTGCCCAGCGTCTATCGCAAATATTGGGCAAGCAGGTGGGAGTCACCAAGAATTGCATTGGCTCTGAAACCGAGAAGTCAGTAAAAAACCTGAAGAGCGGTGATGTCTTGCTTCTGGAAAACCTTCGCTTTCATTCTGCTGAGGAGATGGATAGCCCCGTCTTTGCTCGAGCCCTGGCTAGGTTAGCCGACATATATGTTAATGATGCCTTCGGCACCTCTCACCGAACCCACGCCTCAATAGTAAGGGTTACTGAATACCTCCCTTCAGTTGCTGGGCTGTTACTTGAGAAGGAACTTGAGACCCTGGGTAATGTCCTGGAAAATCCAGCCCATCCCTTTGGTGGGCTTGTTGGTGGAGCCAAGGTAAGCGATAAGGTTGGCATGCTGGAAAATATTATGAATAAGGTGGACTTTCTTCTAATCGGTGGCAGTATGGTAGCTACCTTCCTTAAAGCTAAGTCCGTTGACACTGGCCTATCGTTGATTGAATCAGACAGGGTGGGCACTGCTGCTGCCTTAATAGAAAAGGCGGCAGCAAATGGAGTGCGCTTCTTGCTCCCCCTTGATGTGATTGTCGCTGATGAAATTAGCGCTGAGGCTGAAGGCAAAGTCGTACCCATTGAAAGCATACCGCCCTCTCAGATGATTGTAGATATAGGCCCCCAGACCATTAAGAGCTTCTACAAAGAATTGCGGAGATGTAAAACAGTTTTCTGGAACGGACCCATGGGTGTATATGAGATACCTCAGTTTGCTGAGGGAACACAAGCTATGGCTAAACTCTTAGCTAGCCTTGATGCTACTACTATTATCGGTGGCGGCTCTACTGCTGAGATAGTAACCGATATGGGATTAGCTGATAAGATGACCTTTGTATCTACCGGCGGTGGCGCTTCACTTAGATTCTTGGGCGGTAAAACATTGCCAGGGGTGGAGGCATTACTCAATAAAGAGATATAAAGAGAGTCAAAGAGAGGCGAAGCCTCTCTTACATAACCAAGGGCAAATTCCCCTTATCAAGGAGAAGGGAATAAAGGGGGTGAGGTTGATTATAATTAATTTAGAGCTAATAAAGTCCATTGCTATGCCCTCACCTACCAGGATTGTATTACTAGTCATTGATGGCTTGGGTGGACTGCCCCACCCCCAAACCGGCAAAACAGAGCTGGAGACGGCTGATACCCCCAACCTTGACCAGTTAGCCACCGAGGGCATATGCGGTCTTATTGACCCCGTCAGCCCTGGGATAACCCCAGGTAGCGCACCAGGCCACCTGGCTTTGTTTGGCTATAACCCTGTCAGCTTCAATATTGGTCGTGGTGTGCTTGAGGCAATTGGCATAGATTTTGACCTTCAGCCGGAAGATATAGCTGCTCGTGGCAACTTCTGCACCGTGGATAAAGCCGGCTTGGTTACCGACCGCAGGGCAGGTCGCATCTCCACCAACCAGTGCTCTGAGCTGTGCCGGTTGCTAGATGGATTAGTAATAGAGAATGTCAACATTTTTGTCTCTCCGGTAAGGGAGCACCGCTTTATAGCAGTGTTTCGGGGGAAGGCACTCGTCTCCGACGTCACTGATTCTGACCCCCAGCAGATAGGCGTAGCCCCCAGGATAATTACTCCCCTGTGCCCAAAAGCCGACAGGATGGCTAGCATTGCTAACCAATTTATAGCCCAGGCAAAAGAGATATTAGCCAACCACTATCCAGCTAATATGGCTCTCCTTCGCGGCTTCTCCCAGCAACCCCATTTCCCAACAATGGGCGAGGTCTATAAATTGAAGCCAGCCGCCATTGCCAGCTATCCTATGTATCGGGGACTGGCTAAGTTAGTTGGTATGGAAGTTCTGGAAACGGGAGCTACCATTGAAGATGAATTCGCTACCCTAAAGCAGAATTATACTAATTACGACTTCTTCTTCTTACACATAAAAGGAACTGATAGCGCCGGTGAGGATGGTGACTTTGACCGAAAGGTCAGGGTTATTGAGCAGGTTGATACAGCTTTACCCCAGTTAATGAACCTTAAGCCTGATGTCATTGTGGTTACTGGTGACCACTCAACACCAGCCACGCTCGGAGGACATAGTTGGCATCCCGTGCCTCTCCTCTTGCATTCCAGGTGGTGCCGTCGTGATAAAATAAGTCAGTTCTCAGAATCAGCTTGTGTCCTTGGCGGACTGGGACGATTCCCAGCCACACAGATTATGCCCTTAGCGATGGCTAATGCCCTGAAGCTCAATAAATTCGGGGCTTAGCAGAGTTAAAAAGAGCGGAGGCTATCTTCTACAGCTAGTAAAAAGGAGAGTTAAAGAGGGGGCAAAGCCCCCTCTTAAGAAAAAACCTTCCCCTTGATAAGGGGAAGGGGATAGGGTTCTAAACAAATTAGGAGACCAAAATGCGCATTCCAATGATTGCTGGCAACTGGAAAATGAATACTACGGTAAGTGAAGCCACAGAGTTGGTTAATGAAATGCGCCTGGGGCTTGACGAGATAGACAATGTTGACAAGGTAATTTGCCCCCCCTTTATCTCTCTGCCTGCAATACGGGAGCTAATCAAAGGAAGCTCCATTAAACTGGGGGCGCAGAACCTCTATTTTGAGGAGAATGGTGCCTATACCGGCGAGATTTCTCCGCTTATGCTGGCTGACCTGTGTGAATTCGTTATTATCGGACACTCTGAGCGCAGGCAGTATTTTAACGAGACCGGGGAGATTATTGATAAAAAAGTCCAGGCAGCCCTGAGGTTCGGTCTCAAGCCTATTCTGTGCATCGGGGAAAGCTCAAACGAAAACGAGGCAGGAAAAACCGAGGAGGTAATAACCAGCCAGCTAATGGCATCTTCAGCCCGGGTATATTACCTCAGCGGATTGGTAATTGCCTATGAGCCAGTCTGGGCTATTGGCACTGGCAGGGCAGCTACTGGCACGCAGGCAAACGAGACCATCGGCTTTATTCGCCACACTATCTCCCAAAAAGAAGGTAAAAGAATTGCCCAGGATTTGCGTATCCTTTATGGCGGGAGTGTTACTGCTGCCAATGCTGCTGAATTTATAAACCAGCCTGAGATAGATGGTGCCCTTGTCGGCGGAGCCAGCCTGAAACCAGCCGAGTTCTTGAGTATTGTCAAACAAACTGCTGAAATTAGAGGCCGCCTATCGGGGTAGATTGAAGGGGCGAAGCCCCTTCAAAACCAATGTTTCCCCCTCTCCTTTGAAGGAGAGTCAAAGAGAGGCGAAGCCTCTCTTATTTAATTATTCCCCTTATCGTGATAAACTTAACAAATGAACCATCTATTAGCCATAATCGGCCCTACTGGCATTGGCAAGAGCAAGTTGGCTATTCGCCTGGCTCAACAGTTCAATGGGGAGATAGTGAACGCTGACAGCCGACAGGTATATTGCCGTACGAATATTGGCACCGCCAAGCCTAGTCGCCACGAGCTGTCTCTTGTCCCTCATCATCTGATAAATATAGTTAACCCTGATGAGGATTTTAGTCTGGCTCAATATCAAAACTTAGCCTGCAAGGCTATTGACGGCATTCAACGGCGCCACAAATTACCCCTGCTGGTAGGTGGTAGCGGACTGTATATATGGTCGGTCCTGGAAGGTTGGGGAATACCACCAGTCCCACCTGACCCAGAGCTTAGACACAGCTTGGAGGCGAAAGCAGCCAAGGTGGGCAGGGATGAGCTTTATCATGAGCTAATCAGGGTTGCCCCGGCCGCCGCCCGGAGGATTGACCCTCATAATGTGCGCCGCGTAATTCGGGCTCTTGAGGTGCATACCAGCACCGTCTCCTCCTTGTCCCAGCCTCAGCGTAAACAGGCACCACCCTTCAAAACCCTCATAGTAGGCTTAACTGCAGATAGGGCAGAGCTATATCGCAGAATTGACTCAAGGGTTGATGAAATGCTCGCACAGGGCTTGGTAGCTGAGGTGGAAAAGCTGGTGAGTATGGGCTATGACTTTAATCTGCCAGCTATGTCCGGCATAGGTTATAAACAAATCGGTATGTTTCTCAGGGGTGAGTTGACCCTGGCCGTGGCTGTTCAGCAAATCAAGTTTGAAACCCACCGTTTCGTCCGCCACCAGTATGCCTGGTTTCAGTTAAAAGATGATAGAATACAGTGGTTTGATATACACCGCCAGCTTGATTCAGAAATCAGCTCGCTGGTGGCTGGATTCATAGGGCAGTAGTAATTAAAAGAGTTTTAGAGGTTGCCGCCCTCTGAAGAAACTATCCCCCCTTATTAAAAGATGATAGGCAATTACTTGACATAAAACCAAAGGCTGCTCTATTTACTGTAGGCGGCAGGGAGCTACCCCTGAACTTCATCTCAACTGGGAACCAGAGAAAGTTGATATAAAACTGCCCGGTGGTATACTGGATGTAGAGTGGGATAGGGTAGGGGAGGTATTACTTAACGGCCCCGCTGAAACTGTATCTACTGGACAATGGTCAACCAAAGGAGTAATTTTTTAAGGGGAGTTAGAGGGGCGAAGCCCCTCTTAAAAAACCAGTTCCCCTTCCCCTTATCAAGGGGAAGGGGATACAGGGGATAGGGTTCTAAACAAAAACTAAGAAAGGGTTGAGATTAATAAATAATCTCCCAGTGAGGTATAGCTGAAATGAAAATGGCAAAACGAATAGAAAACCTACCACCTTATCTCTTTGTTGAAATTAGCCGGAAGATTGCCGAGAAGAAGGCTAAGGGTGAGGATGTAATCAGCTTTGGCATAGGCGACCCTGATATTCCTACCCCGCCCCATATAATTAACCGGCTGTGTCAGGCGGCTCACGACCCGGCTAATCATCGCTACCCTGAGACTGCCGGCTTACCCGAACTGCGTAAAGCCATAGCTGAATGGTATAAAAGGCGCTTTGACGTTTCCCTTGATGCTGATAATGAGGTATTACCCCTTATTGGTTCAAAGGAGGGTCTTGCCCATATTGCCCTGTGTTTTATTGACCCTGGTGATACTGCTCTCGTCCCCGACCCAGCCTATCCGCCTTACTCAATGGGCACCATCCTGGCCGGCGGCACACCTTACTATATGCCGCTTACTGAAAAAAATAACTTTCTCCCTGATTTGAATGCTATCCCATTCTATGCCCTGAAAAAGGCTAAGCTTTTGTGGCTCAACTATCCTAATAACCCTACCGGCGCCATAGCCGACCTTGATTTTTTCAACCTGGCAGTCAAATTCGCTCAGCAGCACGACCTGGCTATCTGTCATGATGCACCATATACTGAGGTTGCCTTTGATGACTATCAGCCAGTTAGCTTTATGCAGGCGGAAGGAGCTAAGCAAGTAGCCGTAGAGTTTCACTCCCTATCCAAGAGCTATAATATGACCGGGTGGCGTATAGGAATGGTGGTAGGTAACGCTGAAATGGTGTCTGCCCTGAAAAGGGTTAAGTCCAATTTGGATTCAGGAATTCCGCAGGCTGTCCAGTATGCTGCCATTGAAGCTCTGACTGGCCCCCAGGACTGCATTCAGCAGCACAATGCCGTCTACCAGAGACGCCGTGACCTGGTTATTGATATGTTAAACAATATCGGCCTCCAGGCCAAATCCCCCAAGGCAGCACTATATGTCTGGGCAAAGGTTCCTGAAGGCTATACCTCGGTGAGCTTCGCTGACGAGTTATTGGAGAAGGTCGGGGTAGTAGTTACCCCTGGAATAGGTTACGGCAAAAGTGGCGATGGTTATGTGCGGCTGTCTCTAACCATCCCCGATGCCGGATTGGTCAAAGGCTTGTCCCGGTTAGCCGAGTGGCATAAGACTAGAACCAGACCAGCAATTAAAAAAATAACTTGACATAACATTGGAAACAATTCATAGCTGGTTAGATAGGAATTGTTTCCCTAAAAATAAGTGGCAAATTCCATAGCCAATTACATAGGAGTTGTTTGCCAAAACAAAGGGGGCTATTATTACCAGAGGCACCATTGTTACTCAGACATCCCCAGAACGAGCATTCTTGGTAGCGGTAGCTGCCAAAGAAAGCGCCGATAGGTGGCCGGTGGAGGTCTCTTTAGAGGAGCTGACTCAATTAGCCGGCACGGCTGGGGTTGATGTGGTGGGGAAACTCGTCCAGCGGTTACCCACACCCTCAAAAACACATTATCTAGGCAAAGGCAAGCTGGACGAGCTGCTGTCGCTAAAAGATAGCACCAATTACAATGTAGCCATTTTCGATGATGAGCTCTCACCACTGCAACAAAGAAACCTGGAGGATGTTCTTCAGGTAAAGATAATTGACCGTGCTACCTTAATCCTAGATATTTTCGCCAAGCGTGCTCGAACCCACGAAGGTCAATTGCAGGTAGAACTGGCTCAGCATCAATACCTTCTGCCTCGTCTTGCCGGGCAATGGAGCCACTTAGAAAGACTTGGTGGTGGCATTGGTACCAGAGGTCCTGGTGAATCACAGCTTGAGACTGATAAACGCCTCATCCACCAGAAAATACATCGTCTAAAGGCAAAAATTGAAGAGGTAAGGAAACACCGCCTGTTGTATCGTCAACAGCGCAGGAAAAGTGATATTCCTATAGTAGCCTTAGTTGGCTACACTAATGCCGGTAAGAGCACCCTATTTAATGCTCTCAGTCAGGCTAATGTATTTGTAGAAGACAAGCTTTTTGCTACCCTAGACCCAACCACTAGGCGTTTAACCCTCCCTGACAAAAGCCTGATCTTGGTTACCGACACCGTTGGTTTTATCCGGAAGTTGCCTCCTACTATTGTAACTGCATTCAGGGCAACCCTTGAGGAGTTAGCTGAAGCCAGCCTGCTCCTTCATATAGTTGATTTAACCTCACATAACGCCCCAGAGCAGTGTCAAACAGTAGAGTATGTTCTTACCGGCCTTAACCTTATGGATAAGCCCAGAATTACGGCGCTAAATAAAATTGATTTGTTAGTAGACAACAATAAGACTTGGGATGAGGAAACAACCATAAACTATCTTTCCAGCCAGACTAAGATAATAAATAAAAATACAGTATTTATCTCAGCAGCCAAAAGATGGGGATTAACTAAACTTTTACAACTAATCAGCCGCATCCTCAGTAAAACTGCTCAACCAGCCTAGCCAGAACCCTCTACAAAAATGACGCTCTCAAATCAAAAATTAGGCCCCTAAAAATTCTTTTTAATGGTAAACTACCTCTGGAGATGACAGAGGACGATTGTCCCCTAATTTTTATCCCTCTTTTCGTCCTTACCTGCCTGGTTTTGCCGCGGGGTACTTAAACAAAAGGGGGTAGATGAGGAACATCCAGCCCGCGACAACTATGAGTTAACATAAGACTGTCAAGATATAATTGTGGTATAATGGTGGTATGGACTTTATTAAACGAAATTGGTGCTTGTTATTAGTAGTGACAGCTTTTGCTGTTGTTGCCATAGTGTTCTTTAATATATTATGGGGAGACCCAAATCTTGCTAGTGCGATTGTCGCTTTTGGCACATTAACACTCGCTCTAGTTACTGCGTTGCACATCGCGAATAGCAATGAGCAAGAAAAGCGTCGCAGAAAAGAAGGCTTATTAAAAGAGATTATTGAGTGGGCAATAGATATTTCCAAATGTGGTATTGATGCTGGTATAGATTTTTTCATGAGATGTCCAAACGAATTCTTCGAGACTGAGGAAGATTTTATCAAAGATAACGATAACATTGAAAGGAAAGAAACAGAGCGCAGATATTGGTCTCGGTTATTGTCGGAATATCTACACCTTAGTAAAAAGAGCGGCTACATTGAAATAATTGCTACTAAAAAAATCAAGAAAGAAGCTTTAGACAAATCTATTAAGAAGCTTGTAGATGAACTAGAGGATCAGATTAAAGTGATAAGACAAGGGCTCACAGGCTCAGGAAACATTACTACGACAATGATTAATGTTCAAAGAGATAAACTCAAAGAATGCCTGAATAGTGCAATATACACAGCAACTAATCTTTTGGATGAGATAACCTAGCCTAAATTATTATGTAAACCATCTTATCTTGTGTATTATTGGGACGCACTATATATGTTATGTCAGATAAATGCTATTTTACACCTATCTTACCTCACTACTCCCCTGCTACACCTAAAGTAAAAAGTAGAACTGACCGATAATCAGTTCTACTTAAACTAGCAACCAGATTACCTCTCACTTCACGGTATTTGTTAGCTTAACAATAAATTCCCGCCGTTTCTGCTCATCCCCTATTACTTGCTGCTTGAGATTTCTCCAAGTAGCTGGGCAATCCTTATAGTTAACACCGATTATTTGATGAATGGCCTAATCTATTTGCCTGTGATTACTGGAAGTAACCTCAACCCCGGCCTCATTAAAGATATCCTTTAGATGGCGAAAATCGCAAGACATTTGTAATTACATTTTTCTGGTGGGCTCGGCAGGATTCGAACCTGCGACCAATCGGTTATGAGCCGACCGCTCTGCCGCTGAGCTACGAGCCCCCGGAGCAACAGATAAGACTCAAGCTCCCTATAACCTACTTGGAAGGTTAGCTTGAGACAAACTAGTATTCGCTTGTCAGACTATTAGATTAACCGCTTGCTTACTTTCAGAGTGGATTATACGACGTCCAGATTTTAGAGTCAAGAAATTCACTGGGAGGCTGCTTTGGGAACTATCTTCTATTGCTATATTTAGTATTAGAGGTTACTATATGAGTAGAAAAACCTCTCAGACAAGGTCCGAGTCTTTGCCCATATATAACTTTGGATAAAATGACATATAGGAACTATCGTAGATTCAATTCAACCTCTATATTGGTCATAATAGGGCTAAACCTGCTACTATTTATAACTGCCTACATAGTGCCTGAACTTATGTTATTTCTCGGATTAATACCAGCAGGCGTACCAGCGAGACCTTGGACTATAGTAACCAGCCTCTTCCTCCATGGCGGTATAGGGCACATCCTAGCCAATATGATTACTCTCTACTTTTTGGGCAGATACGTATGCGCATTGGTTGGAGAGAAGAAATTTCTCATCGTTTACTTCATAGGGGGGATACTGGGAAATATCTTCTACATATTCTTGGCACCACCACTGTCTATAGTTATTGGCGCCTCAGGAGCCGTTTTTGCTGTGGGAGGAGTACTGGCAGTGATGAGACCACGGCTGAGAGTTCTGGTGTTTCCTATACCGATCCCTCTTCCCCTTTGGGTAGCAGTCGTTGCCGGCTTCTTAATAATTTCCTTTTTCCCAAATGTGGCGTGGCAAGCTCACCTCGGCGGTCTGGTGTTTGGTTTGGCGATAGGCTATTTCTTTAGAAAGAGAAGCGGCCTTTTCTTTTAATGACTACTAAAAATATTAAAATACGAGCCACTTCAGGATGGAGTATCAATTCTCCCGCGTGTACAATACAGAATAATGATCTTTCCCGCATGTATCCTTTGCTAGATTGTGATTACTATTCTAATCTTTTATAATATATTTGGTTTGACCTATTTGATTATCCACTTCAGCCGAGATGGACCGGAGGAGATACCGCCTTACCTCTATGAAAGCTGTGGGAAAAGAGTAGTTGAAATGCTTGGCAGGCGGTTCCCCTTCTTAAGAGCTTTCCACGAATCAACAAAGAGGTAGTTTGGAGCGCGAGTAAGCAGGTAACACACTTGACTTAAATTAAGAAGAGAAATAATGAGGGGTTGTCAAGGTAGCGTATCACTTTCGAAGATAGCTGATTAAAGAGGGCAAAAAAGGAAAGGAAGGAGAGAAATGGGTCTGAGAGCATATCTCCTAGTAGATGTCGTGGATGAGATGGAGCAGCAAGAATTTATTGAAGTACTAAGAGAACTGGAAGAGATGCCGGAGGTAGATTTCGTTGAGCCTGTCATTGGCTTACATGACATGGTAGTCATGGTGGATGCGCCGGTGACAGTCGAAGCCATAGCCAACAAGGTCAGCAGCAAGAACGGGGTTAAGGCCGTAGAGATCTTAAAGGTTATCAGCCTGTTTGAGCGCCACCGAGCTTCGAAGAGAGAACTTCTCGAGGCATTAGGACATGGTGGTATATGACCCTACGCTCTACTTAAATCTACAAAGCTTTGAAGGAAACTGAGCTTTGGCAAGAGGAGGTTAGCATGGTTATTCAAGCTAGAGCTAGGGAGAAACCCAGTCTTGCTGCAATTGATGCCATAGTCCATAAGCACAATGTGGAGCCCGGTGCTGTAATACCAGTCCTCCAAGAAATTCAAGATGCTTATGGCTATATTCCCACAGTAGCTATCCAGCGCATAACAGAGAACACGGGCTTTCCTGTTAGCGAGCTTTTTGGGATAGTTACTTTCTATGCTCAGTTTCGGCTCCAGCCCCTAGGTAAGAATCTAATCAAGGTTTGTCATGGGACCGCATGTCACCTGAGTGGGGCGGAAAGAATATCACAGGCGTTAGAGCAGGTAGTAAGTGCCAAAGAGGGTGAGACAAGTCAAGACGGGCTGTTTACTGTGGAGCGGGTAGCCTGCCTTGGTTGTTGCAGCTTGGCACCTTGCGTAATGGTTAATGGAAAAGTCCATGGACGGCTTACTCCTGAGGCTATTCGCAAGTTGCTGGGCCAGATTAAGGGGTCAGAGGTGCCCGCTTTATCAGAAAAAGCTTGCTAGAGGAGCTAAAAGACGAACAGGAGTCATTGATGTTTCCAGAAAGAGACAAGAAAAATAGGGGTTGGGTTATAAGGGTAGGGCTTGCCTCCTGTGGTGTGGCTGCTGGCGGGTGCGAGGTCTATGATGCTTTGAGCACTAAGCTCTCCCAAAGTGGGGTGAAAGCGGAGTTGAAGCAAACCGGATGCATAGGTATGTGTTATAACGAGGTGTTAGTTGAGGTTTCCTCACCAGATGGTGAGCATGTGTTTTATAGGCATATCACCCCCGAGAAGGTTAACCGCATAGTCGAGGAGCACCTTATCGGTGGTCAGCCTGTCACCGAATGGATTATACCAGATGAGGAAATAGGTAACTTTTTGGCTAAACAAAGGAGGATCGTGCTCCGAAACTGTGGTGTAATCGACCCCGAGTCTATTGACGACTATCTGGCTGCAGGTGGCTATAAGGCTATAGAGAAGGTGTTATCCAACATGTCACCCCAAAAGGTAATCGATGAAGTCACTAAATCCGGTTTGAGGGGAAGGGGTGGGGCTGGTTTCCCTACCGGGGTCAAATGGAACTTTGCCAGGAAGTCCCCTGGTAGTCAAAAGTATATAATATGTAACGCTGATGAAGGAGACCCTGGTGCCTTCATGGATAGAAGTGTTCTAGAAAGTGACCCTCACAGTGTTCTTGAAGGAATGCTGATAGCTGGCTATGCAATTGGTGCCTCGGAAGGCTATATTTATGTTAGAGCAGAGTATCCACTGGCAATTCGGCGGTTAGAGATAGCCTTGGCTCAGGCCAGAGAGAGAGGCTTTATAGGCGAAACTATCTTGGGCTACAGTTTTAATTTCAATATAAGGATTAGGCAAGGGGCGGGTGCTTTTGTGTGCGGGGAGGAAACAGCACTAATAATGTCCATAGAGGGGCGGCGGGGAATGCCTAGATTCCGCCCGCCATTTCCCGCCCAGGCTGGCCTATGGGGTAAGCCTACTACTATCAATAATGTGGAGACATTCGCCAACGTATCTTGGATTATACTTCATGGTGCTGATGCCTATAACAAGTATGGTACTGAGAAAAGCAAGGGAACCAAGGTCTTTGCTCTAGCGGGGAAGATAGCCCGAGGCGGGCTGGTGGAAGTTCCCATGGGCATAACCCTAAAGGAGATTGTCTTTGATATTGGTGGTGGAACTTCAAGCGGGCTAGAATTTAAAGCAATTCAGATTGGGGGACCATCTGGCGGTATCATTCCAGCCAGCCTAGCTGATACTCCAGTAGATTATGAATCAGTGACTAAAACTGGTGCCATTATGGGCTCAGGTGGATTGATAGTGATGGACGAGACTGCCTGCGTGGTAGATATGACCAAGTTTTTCCTTAATTTTACCCAAAATGAATCCTGTGGCAAATGTCCCTTTTGTCGGATAGGAACCCTACGTATGTTGGAAATCCTAGAGAGAATTTCTAATGGTGAGGGCAAGGAGGGAGACCTAGAGCTCCTTGAAGAATTAGCCGAAAGCATAAAGAGAGCCTCGCTGTGTGGGTTGGGGCAAACTGCCCCTAATCCCGTATTGACCACGATTAGGTACTTTCGCAGTGAATATGAGGCTCATATTTACGAGAAGAAGTGCCCAGCTAAGAAGTGCCAAGCCTTGATTACCTATGAGATTATACCTGAAAAGTGCCCCGGGTGTGGGCTCTGTGCTAGATACTGCCCAGCGGGGGCTATCACTGGGGAAAGGAAAAAGCCTTACATTATTGACAAGGAGAAGTGCATTCGCTGTGGACTATGTATGAGTGTGTGCCGCCTTGGCGCCATATCTGTCCAGTGAGGTAGGGAAAATGAGTAATACCGTGTTTACACTGGACGGGAAGAGAGTCGAGGCAGAAGCAGGAAGTACCATTCTGGAAGCAGCTCAACAGAATGGGGTTGAGATACCAACTTTATGCCATGACCCTCGTTTAAAACCTTATGCTGCTTGCCGCATCTGCTTAGTAGAGGTGGAGGGAGCTCGAGGACCCATGTCGGCATGTGCCACTCCAGTGGCAGAAGGCATGGTGGTGAGGACAAAAACAGACGACCTTCTCAAAATTCAGCGAATGGCTTTAGAATTGCTCCTTTCCTCTCACTATGGCGACTGTGTTGCTCCCTGTAAGCTAGCGTGCCCTGCTGGGATAGATATTCAGGGCTATATTGGCCTCATTGCCAATGGTCAATACACCGAAGCATTGAAACTGATTAAAGAATCTAACCCTCTGCCACTGGTCTGCGGTCGAGTATGTCCTCGCTTCTGCGAAACCAAATGCCGCAGGAATATAGTGGACGAGCCAGTAGCCATAAACGCCCTAAAGAGGTTCGTAGCTGATTATGACCAGAACAGTGGTAATTACTACACTCCTAAGCCTAAGCCACCCAGTGGGCATAAGATAGCTATTGTAGGAGGAGGGCCAGCAGGCTTATCAGCAGCTTATTATCTCGCCCTTGAGGGACATAAGGTAGCCATTTTCGAGGCTAATCCCCAGCTTGGTGGGATGTTAAGATATGGCATTCCTGAATATCGGCTGCCCAAAGCAGTTTTAGACAAAGAAATAGCTATCATCGCTGCCCTCTGTAGTCAAATTCGTTGTAATGCCTCCTTGGGTAATAACTTCACCATTGAGAGCCTGAAAGGTGATGGCTATGACGCCATTTTTGTTGCTCTTGGCGCTCAGGCAAGCCAAAGGATAAGGGTTGAAGGAGAGGACTTACCTGGTGTTCTCTCTGGTATAGGATTCTTGCGAGACGTAGCTTTTAACAAAGAGGTAAGTCTCGGGCAAAGAGTGGCAGTTATCGGCGGCGGCAATACGGCAATAGATGCTGCTCGAACTGCCCTAAGACTTGGTGCGGGAGAAGTAACCGTTGTCTATCGGCGATCAAGAGATGAGATGCCAGCTAACAATGAGGAAATAGAGCAGGCCAAGCAGGAAGGGATAAAATTACGTTTCTTGGCAGCACCGGTAAAACTCAGAGCCCGAAGTGGCAAAGTTGACTCTATGGAGTGCATCAAGATGGCTTTGGGAGAGCCGGATAGCTCAGGTAGGCGAAGACCAGAACCAATAGCTGGGTCAGAATTTACTATGAAAGTAGATACGGTAATTGCTGCTATTGGTCAAACCCTTGATGCTTTTGGCATACCCCAGGATGGTCAAATTGAGCTCAACCGTAGGGGGTATATCAAAGTTGATGAAGAAACAATGGAAACCTCCTTGGAAGGAGTATTTGCTGGTGGTGACTGCATCTCAGGACCAGCTACCGTGGTGGAGGCAATAGCCGATGGGCGAAGGGTAGCAACCTCTATAAATCAGTATCTTAATGGTCAGCCGATCACACTAGTGGAGAGAGCTTACAATTGCACTAAAGGTGAATTGGATGAGATTGATGTTAGTGAATACGCCGATGTAGCTCGTGTCCCAAGGACGCGAATACTTACTCTAGCTCCAGAGGTGCGGAAAAGGAGCTTTAACGAGATTGAGCTTGGGTTCACTGAGGAAATGGCAAAGGCAGAGGCTGAGCGCTGTCTGTCTTGCGGCTGCCAGGATGTATTTGAATGCAAGTTACGACAGTTGGCTACTGAGTATAAGGTAAATGACAATCACTATGCCGGCCGTAAGCAGCACTTACCCATAAGAAAAGATGAACACCCGCATATTCTAAGAGACCCAAATAAGTGCATATTGTGTGGTCGTTGTGTCAGAATATGCAATGAAGTTCAAGGTATTGCTGCTTTAGGCTTTACTAACCGCAGCTTTGACACTGTGATTAAGCCAGCACTTGGCATGCCCTTAGCTGAAACACTATGTGAATCTTGCAGTCAGTGCATTTCTACTTGTCCCACGGGAGCTTTAACACCTAAAATTCACTTGCCTAAACCAGGTCCCTGGGAACTTGAGGCTGTGCCTACTATCTGCCCTTACTGTGGTATTGGCTGCAACATAGAATTAAATGTTGTCGGAGATAGAGTAGTAAAAGTCACCTCCCCGGTTAATAGCGTGGTAAATAATGGTAACCTCTGCCAGAAGGGTGCCTTTAACCCCTGCTCTATTTATGACTTGAGGCGGCTCAGAAAACCTCTTATTAAGCGAGATGGTAATCTGGTTGAAGCCAGTTGGGACGAGGCAATAGCCTTGGCAGGTAAAGGGTTGAGGCAAATCAGGGATCGAAATGGAGGGGATAAACTAGCAGTCTTATCCTCTCCCCAACTGACTAACGAGGAGAATTATCTGGTTCAAAAGTTAGCCCGAGTTGCCTTAGAAACTAATAACATAGGCAGCTTAGCCAGTTGCATAGTGAATGAGAGCATGATGAAGAGCTTTGGCAAAGATGCTTCCACTTGCTCCTATAGTAATATTCTAACCAGCGATTTCATCATCGTTTTCGGGTGTGACATCGCAGAGGACTATCCAATAATTGCTTTGAAAATCAGAGAGGCAGTGGGAAAAGGAAGTAAACTGGTCACAATTAATTCACGAACAACGAGGATGGACTCTTTAGCAAAAGTCAACTTGAAGGTTAATCCTAAAACAAGTTTGGCTCTACTTAGAGCGATGGCAAACTACATCATAACTCATGACCTTGTCAATCGTGATTTTGTCCAATCTCGAACTACTGGCTATAAAGATTTTGCTAGGGGAATGAGAAGTTATCCCCTGGAAAAGATGGCCGACGCATTTTGGATAAAGCCTTCAAAAATCATTGAGGTAATACGCCTTTATATTCAGGCCCAAAGGCCAGTGATAATAGTAAATGCTAGCACAGTTACACCTGACGAGCTCGCTCTAATTAATGACCTAGCATTAATCACGGGGAATGTAGGGCGAGATGGTGCCGGGATAATAGCTCTCCGTGCTTCAGGCAATGCTCAGGGGCTCATTGATATGGGGGTAAGCCCTGATTACCTCCCTGGGCAGCAGCCACTCTCCGATATAGCTGTTGCTCAGAAGTTTGAAGCTGCTTGGCACACGACTCTGCCCCTTGAAAAAGGGAAGGATACTATCGGAATTATTGAGGGGATTAAGAAAGGCGATATTCAAGGCATTCTTATTCTAGGTATTAATGCAATAAGCGAAATAGGGAATGCTGTCTTTGAAACCCCAAACTTCTCTGTGCTTGTGCATACCGTGTTTCCTGAAACGCCACCCTACCCTGATGTGGTTCTTCCTAGAGCTACCTTTGCTGAAAGTGACGGCACCTTTACTAACTGTGAACGGCGTATCCAGCGCCTCCAGCGTGCTATCCCCCCATTCAGTAGCAAGAACAACTGGGAGGTCATCTCACTCCTGGCAAGCGCTATGGGTTACTCAATGGACTATTCCTCGGTTTCAGACATCTCTGCTGAAATAGCTAACCTTGTCCCTATCTTTAAAGTCGGCATATATGGCAAGCAATGGCCTTTCCTGGATAACGGCAGGTTTAGAACTAAGGATGGACTAGCTCACCTTTACCCTTGTTAAGCCTGAGAATCCCAAAGTAATTAAAGCTCTATATGGTCTGTTACAAGGGATATTCAAAGCGCTTTCTTTACCTCTAAAGTTGAACAAAGACCCATTTTGCGTGAAGGACAGTGAGGAAGGCAGAACTCATACTAAGGGGAAACCTGCTTTTACCACCTCGCATAGTTCTGACAAGCACATTGTATAGATTAGAGGACAAAACCAGATTAGTGGAGCGGGAGACGGGACTCGAACCCGCGACAACCTGCTTGGAAGCTCGCCTAGAGACAAGCTGGCATTCGCTTGCTAAACCAACCGCTTGCCTCCTTTCTGGGAACAGCTTATCAAACCTAGGTTCGGATGTCAAGCCCGATTTTGTATCTGGCAGTGCCACCCTGTCCTACTGGGTGCTAAACAGTTTGTCGGCAAAATGTCGGCAAAACAGCGACCCCATCGGACCCACGGGCTTTTATTAATTGTCAGAAAGGTTTAGAATAAAAGAGGCAGCCTATGCGTTGTCAAACCGATTTAGGAGGCTTGGGATGGCTCAAATAGAAGTTACAATCGATTCGGTGAGACTATCCTTAATGAGCGGCGAATGGGTAGTAGGCCTGAAAGAGAAGGGCACAGAACAATATCTACCTATCTACATGGGACCGAGTCAGGCCAATATCGTAAAAAGAGAA
>Ga0265594_1000148_pt1 | contig 56516 bp, 34 predicted proteins | sample saktaG_11_FD_190147 | JGI IMG/M metagenome (GOLD analysis project Ga0265594, IMG submission 190147) | Saline water microbial communities from Sakinaw Lake, British Columbia, Canada - sak_2011_5_24_80m | ecosystem: Environmental > Aquatic > Non-marine Saline and Alkaline > Saline ...
ATCCATCAACTAACGGCTTAAATGATTGAAATTAAATTGACCTAATTTCTAATTAACCTAATTGACCTAAAAAATTACCAATACACAATGACAAATAAACCAAATAATGCTCAATGCCAAAACTTTAGATTAGAAATTGGAGATTGGGATTTGATTAGGTTAATTAGGTCAATTAGAGCAATTAGAAATTCTTAACAATATATATATACCACAAAATATTGTTTACAAAAAATAAGGTGTGAATAGTTACTTAAATATTTATTAATAACAAACTAAATACTTATCAAAACTACTCATTTTATTTGTGAGATTGCCCGTTAAATACAGAATTTGCTATTTGATAAGTTGTAAAACATAAAATAAAAAATGACAAAAATCACAGCTTCAGATGTAAATAAATTAAGACAAACTACAGGAATAGGTATAATGGATTGCAAAAAAGCTCTCGTTGAATCTGACGGAAATTTTGAAAAAGCTATTCTCTATTTAAGGAAAAAAGGCAAAAAATTAGCTGAAAAACGAGCCGGTAAAGAAGCAAAACAAGGTATTGTTATAGCTAAAACATCACAAGATAATAAAAAAGTTGTATCTATAATGCTTAATTGTGAAACTGACTTTGTAGCAATGAATCAGGAATTTAAAAATTTGGCAAACACTATCCTTGATAAAGCATTATCAGAAATGCCTAAATCTATTGACCAATTAAAATCTTTAACTATCAATGAAAAAACTATTGCTGATATTATATTAGATAATATAGGAAGAACAGGCGAAAAAATAGAACTGTCAAAATATGAATATATTGAAGCATCAAAAACATTTGCCTATAATCATCAGGGAAACCGACTATCAGCAATTATTGGATTAAATAAAAATAATATTGACAGTATTGACAATATAGCAAAAGAAATAGCTATGCAAATAGCAGCTATGAACCCTGTTGCAATAGATAAAAATGATGTATCTTCTAAAATTATTGAAAATGAAATAGAAATAGGCAAAGAACAAGCAAGAAGAGAAGGTAAACCTGAAAAAATGGTAGAAAAAATTGCTATGGGTAAACTAAACAAATTTTATCAGGAAAATACTTTGCTAAATCAAAAATATATTAGAGATAATAAAAAAACTATACGACAATATCTTACTGAAAATGATAAGGATTTAACTGTTACTGACTTTAAACGACTTATGCTAAAAGAATAAAATTTTTATAAAATCTGTCAAAGTCATGCAGTTGCCTGACCTGACAGAGTTTTAAGAGAAATGATATATCTCAAAGATACATTTAATTCCTCACTGATTTATATATTTTTTCATTGTTATCTGATTAAATTTAATATTATTATAGTTATCGTTTATCAGGCAATTGCCTGATAATATTTCGCTCCTACGGAGCTTAATATTGCGGTTATTACTATGTTCTATAAACATTACACTCCTAACGGAGTTTAGAAAATAGTCCGTCAGCTGACAGACGAAATGTTTATAGAAAAATGTATCCAACAAAAATATAGCCCCGTAGGGGCGAAATATTCATCAAAATATTATCAATAGGGCGTTTTATCATTCTAAATTATTTTTAGTCGGATAGTAGTGATATTTTTTTAATTCCTGCCAAAATTTCATAATATCACTTCTTTTTTTCCCTTTTATAGTTGAGTAGTAATAATCCCGAAATGACTTATATAATTTTTTTGAATTAAAATTATAAAGTGAATAGTTATAATTCAATATAATTATTATTTTTGTCAGATAACAATTTTTAATTATTAAAACTATGATTACAAAAGAACAAATAAAAGAATTAAATAAGCGATTAGAAGCTTTGAGGGGGTTTCTTTGACATTGATAAAAAATTAAAAGAAATATCCGAAGAAGAACTTATAATACAATCTTCTGATTTTTGGAACAAGCCCAAAGAAGCTAAAGAAATTTTGAAAAATATTAAAATAAAAAAAAACTGGACTACTGGTTTTGAAAATGGGAAAAATAGCTATGAAGACCTTAATGTTATTTATGAACTTTTTAATGAAAAAGGAGCTAGTGAAGAAGATCTTTGTAAGCAATATGAATATAGTTTAAAACTTATTGAGGACTTGGAATATAAAAAAATGCTCGGACAGAAAGAAGATATTCTTGATGTTATTTTAAATATTAATTCCGGAGCAGGTGGCACAGAAAGTCAGGATTGGGCAGAGATGCTTATGAGAATGTATATTCGTTATGGAGAAAGAAATAATTATAAAGTTAAAATATTAAATATACGAGAGGGCGATGTAGCAGGAGCGAAATCTGTATCATTAGAATTTGACGGCGAATATGCTTATGGATATTTAAAAGGAGAGAGCGGAGTTCATCGTTTGGTTCGACTATCACCTTTTGATTCAGCACACAAACGACATACTTCTTTTGCTTCTGTATATGCTTATCCGGTAGTTGATGAAAGTATAGAAATAGATATTAATCCTGCTGATATAACATGGGATACATTTCGCTCAAGTGGACCTGGCGGACAAAATGTAAATAAAGTTGAGACAGCAGTACGTTTAAAGCATGCACCATCAGGGATAATAGTTGAATGTCAGGAAACGCGTTCTCAACAGCAAAACAGAGAAAAGGCAATGCAGATGCTTAAGTCCCAACTTTATGAGATAGAATTAAGAAAGAAAAAACAAGCTATGGCAGAAATAGAAAATTCAAAGAAAAAAATAGAATGGGGCTCACAAATTCGTAATTATGTTATGCAGCCATATAAATTAGTTAAAGACCTTCGCACAGACATTGAGACATCTAATGTAAATGCTGTATTAGATGGGGACTTAGAAAAATTTATAAAAGCTTATTTAATACAATTTGGCGGAAAATAAATTATCTATTTATCTAAATCTAACTTAAAAAATGAAACAAAACAAAAATGAAAAGATAAGATGTTTTGTTGCCATAGATTTACCACAAAAAAATATTAACAGAATCAAAAATATCCAAAAAACAATAAAAGAAAAAAATCTCTTTACAGGAAAATTTACAAAACCTGAAAATTTACATCTGACTCTTAAATTTTTAGGAGAAATAGATGAAGAGAAAATTAAAAAAGTTAAAAAAAGATTAAAAAAAATTAATTTTGATAATTTTGAAGCACAACTCGGAAATGTTAATGTGTTTTCTAAAAATTTTATTAAAATTGTTTGGATAAAATTAAACGGGAAATCTTTACTTGAATTACAAAAAAAAATAGATGATAATTTAGATGACTTATTTAAGCCGGAACAAAGATTTATGAGTCATATAACAATTGCAAGAGTAAAAGATGTTAAAAATAAAGAAACTTTAATTGAATTTCTGAAAAATATAAAAAATAAAGAAGATAAATTTAAAATCAACAAATTTTTCTTAAAAAAATCAGAACTGTTTCCCGAAGGACCAATTTATAAAAATATTGAAGCATTTAATTTAAAAGCACTAAATAGTGAAATCCTCTAATGAAAATTTGATTACGGATTTTAATCTGATTAATTCGTAATAGTATAAATTTTTATAAAATATATATTATCAGCCCCGCCTTTTAAGGCGGGGGACAAGGATAAGAGCACGATAGCCTCTGCGAAATTTTGAATTTTAAGTATTTTTAATGTAATTTTGCTTTTAAAAAATTATTTTCAATGAGCGATCAAATAAAACATGAGTGTGGTATAGCACTTATCAGGTTGTTAAAACCTCTTGAATACTATGCATCAAAATATGGCACTTCGTCGTATGCTTTAAACAAACTCTATTTATTAATGGAGAAGCAACGTAATCGCGGACAAGATGGAGCAGGTATTGCCTGTATTAAGTTTGATATAAAGCCAGGTAACAAATATATTAGTGTAATTCATTCAAATTCCTCTGACCCTATAAGAGATATTTTTAATAACATTTATAATCAGATTGAAACTGTATGCAAAGGAAATTCAAAGCGATTAAACGATGTAAACTGGCTAAAAAAAGCCGCTGAATTTACCGGAGAACTTTATTTGGGGCACCTGCGTTATGGAACATTTGGCAGAAATGGAATTGAAGATTGTCATCCTTTTGTAAGAGAGAATAACTGGATGACAAAAAATTTAGTGATAGCAGGAAATTTTAACTTAACAAATGTTGATGAACTTTTAAAGACCCTTATAAATATTGGTCAGCACCCAAGAGAGACCTCTGATACTGTAACAATTTTAGAAAAAATCGGTTATTCCCTTGATAAAGAAAATGATAAATTATACAAAAATTTTAAGCAAAAAGGTTTTACAAAAAAAGAAATCTCTCCTCTTATTGCTAAAAATATAAACATACAAAATATACTTCATAACTCTTGTAAACATTGGGATGGAGGATATGTTATAGCTGGTTTGCTTGGACATGGAGATGCTTTTGTGCTTAGAGACCCAACAGGTATAAGACCTGTATTTTATCATATTGATGATGAAGTTGCTGTGGTTGCTTCTGAACGTCCTGCTATTCAAACTGTCTTTGATGTGCCTGTTAATACCATAAAAGAAATAAAACCGGGCAATGCTTTAATCATTAAAAAAACTGGAGAAATAAAAGAATATTTATGCAAAAAACCATGTATAAGAAAATCCTGCTCTTTTGAAAGAATATACTTTTCACGAGGTACTGATACGGATATTTATAAAGAAAGAAAAAAATTAGGGAAATTCTTAGTCCCTTCAATACTTAAAAGCATAGATTATGACATTAAGCATACTGTCTTTTCTTACATCCCAAATACCGCTTCTTCTGCTTTTTATGGATTAATTGAAGAAATAACTTCTTTTTGTGATAAAATAAAAAAAGACAAAATTATTCAACTCGGAAATAATATTACACCGAAAAAACTTGAAGAAATTTTATCTTTAAACATTCGTATTGAAAAAATTGCTATTAAAGATGCCAAGTTAAGAACATTTATTACACAAGATAACCAACGCAACGGCTTAGTGTCTCATGTTTATGATATTACTTATGGATCTATTAAAAAAAATGTTGACAATCTTGTCGTAATAGACGATTCTATTGTAAGAGGAACAACTTTAAAGCAAAGCATTTTAAATATCCTTGATAAATTAGAACCCAAAAAGATTATTATTGTTTCTTCTGCTCCTCAAATTCGTTATCCTGATTGCTATGGCATTGATATGTCAAAATTAAATGATTTTATTGCTTTCAAAGCTGCTATTGAACTGCTAAAAGATACCAAACAGGGTAATATTATAAATGAAGTATTTAATAAATCAAAAGCCCAGGAAAATTTCCCAAAAGAGAAGATGATTAACTATGTAAAAGAAATTTATAAGCCATTTACTCCGGAACAAATATCTGAAAAAATCAGCGAACTGCTTACTCCTAAAAATGTTAAGGCAAAAGTTCAAATTGTTTTTCAATCTATAGAAGATTTACATATTGCTTGCCCTAATGACAGCGGCGATTGGTATTTTACAGGCAATTATCCTACGCCGGGAGGAAACAAAGTAGTAAATAAGGCATTTTTAAATTATATCAAAGGCAAAGATAAAAGAGCATATTAAAACATAATAGCTATAGTAAGAATGTCTAAAAAGCTATCTTTTTTTAAACACAGGAAATTTACGAACAATCAACGATTTTATAAGTAAAATATTTACCCCGTTGGTTAAATAACCTACGGGGTTTATATAAAAAAGGTTTATACAAACTGGCATTACCGCCAAACAATATCAACTTTCAGGCAATTGATAAATTTTGTATATTTGCATTATGAATAAATTTTATGAAATACAATCACCAACTGATACATTATTTGACAATAAAGTTGAGTTATTACCTTCTGTAACTGAATTGTTTGAATATGAATTAGCATATCTGGAATATAAAACTTTACCTGAAAATGATTATCTTGAAAGAACTGCTTATGCTAAAAGTTATAAAGGAGAAAAAACATTACATTTTTTAAAATATTCTGAAATACCTGATTCTGTTACAGCAAATCGTTCTGCTGCAACAAATTCATACTTTAAAAATGGACTTTTTTCAACGGGATATGCAACACATAGTCTTTTCCCATATCGCGGAAAATTTCATCCGCAATTGATTAAAGGACTTATTAATATACTCGGAATAAAAAAAGGAGAAATAATTATTGACCCAATGGCAGGAAGCGGAACAACAAACATAGAAGCCGCTTTGATGGGAATTAATTCGTATGCAATAGATATTAGTCCTTTTTGTCAGTTAATGACAAAAACGAAATTTGACGCATTAACTATTAACATTGACCTTTTAGAAACAACAAATTTAAATTCGACTGAATTATTTACTTTTTTTAAAAAGAAAAATATTCTAAAAAAAATCAAAGATATTGATGAAGAAAAAAGTAAGATATATCATCTTGCATTTTTGGCATATCTTGACGCATTAGGTTACTCAAAAAGAGTAGTCCGTTCTAATCACAAACAATTATTTGACAAAGTTTTAAACCGTTATGTTGAAACTGTAAAAAATATTCTTAAAAATCAATACCATCACAAAGAAAAGCTTGGAAATGTTAAAATTTTAAAAGAGTCAGATGCATTAAACATTGAATTATCTAATAATTCAGTGGATGGAATAATTACTTCACCACCATATTCATTTGCTATTAATTATGTTGAAAATGATAAAGACCAGTTAGAATATCTTGGATATGACACAAAACAACTTCAAAGCAAACTTATTGGTTTAAAAGGTAAAACAAAACAAGAAAAGTTAGAAACCTATTTTAAAGATATGGATAAATTTTGTGGCGAGGCATCTCGGATTTTGAAAAAAAATAAATATTTTGTCATAATTATTGGTTCAAACACAAATCAGACCGGGGGAATTCGGTTGGAAGAAACTGTAATTAATTCAGCAAAAAAATATGATATGCCATTAGTAAAAAGTATTTTAAAGCCAATTAAAGGAATGAGAAATATAATGAAAGAAGAATATGTTTTAATATTTGAAAAGAAATAAGATGAATAAAACAACAGAAAATAAATTTCAAACAGTAATAAAAAAAAATACTTTTTATTTTTTCAATCCGAAATTTGAAGAAAATTACGAAGGATATATCAATTCTTTAAAAGAAACTTTGTTGAATGTTAGAAATCGTATTGAAACAGAAGGATTTAAAAAAGGAATTTTTGAAGAACTTATTTCAGAAAAAGAAAATGGACTAAGAGCTTTATTAGCATTATCAGGTTTTTCAAACGAATATCTTAAAAGATTAACAACCATAATAAGAATTGTTGACTATCCTGAATTAAATAAACTCGTATATAAAGAAAAGTGGTATAATGAAACTAATCCTGAAAATATCAATGAATGGTCTGATAGCACGATTCTTAAAATGATTAAAAAAAATAAATATTTTAGAAAAGGGCTAATAAATATTTTCTTTGAAGGTGCATCTATTCCTTTTCTGGCTGATACTATTCCTCTTTTTGAATTAAAAAAACTCAGTATTTCAAAACTAAAATTTGAAATACCTGAAATGATAGATACTTTAATACGATACAAGGAAAAAGGAAGCTATTCCGGTAAAAAACAAAATAATCCTGAAATTCTTGTTGAAGAAATATTAAATAAGCTCAATATTCCATTTGAAACAGGTGATTTGAATGAATTAATTGATAATGCTCCTGACAATAAAAGAACTATGGATTTTATTATTCCTAATAAAAAAAATCCGATAATTATTGCGGAAAGTTCATTCCTCGCTACAACTTCATCAGGGCAAGGAGATAAATCAAAAACAGAGATTTCAATTGACAGTTTAATAAAAAGACATTATCCAAAAGCAAAATTTATTGGTTTTGTTGATGGTATTGGTTGGTATGTTCGTAAAGGAGATTTAAAAAGGATGGTAACTGCTTACGAAGATGTTTTTACTTTTCATAATGATGAATTAAAACGATTTGAAAAACTTTTAATTGAAACTTTTAAAAAATGATTGAAAAATACATAAATAATATTATGCAAGGTGATTGTCTAGAATTATTTAAAAACATTCCTGACAATTCTGTTGATATGACTTTTGCAGACCCACCTTTTAATTTAAAGAAAAATTATAATGGTTATAGTGATAGTTTAAAATTTCAGGAATATTTAAATTGGTGTGAAAAGTGGATTTATGAAATGGTTAGAGTTACAAAACCAACAGGTTCAATTTTTTTGCACAATATTCCTAAATGGTTAACATATTATGCAACTTTTTTAAATGAATTTGCATATTTTAAACATTGGATTTCATGGGATGCCCCAACTGCCCCAATGGGAAAATCATTACAACCAGCTCATTACGGAATACTATTTTATGGAAAGGAAGAAAAAGGAACAAAAATTAATGAATTAAGATATCCGCACAAACGAGACAGAAAACAAGGTTTCTTATTGAAAGATTATGGAGGGAAAAAAGATAAGTTACATCCTTTCGGACCTTTAGTTTCTGATGTATGGACAGATATTCACAGAGTTAAACACAATAAAAACAGAGATCAACATCCTTGTCAGTTACCTATTCATTTGTTGGACAGAATAATTCTTTTATCAACAGAGGAAAATGATATTGTTTTAGACCCTTTTTCAGGAACAGGAACAACTGCTATTTCTGCAAAAAGATTAGGCAGAAATTACATAGGTTTTGAATTAGACCCTTTTTATGTTGATATTTCTAAAGAAAAATTAAAAAATACCGAAGCAAATTATAAACTTGGCGAAACTTGGGTAAGCTTCTACCTTAAAAATATTGTTACTATAAAAAATAAAAACTGGGACTCATTAAAAAAATATTTTAACGTTCCAGAACCTATGAAAACAATTGACTATAAAAAAATAAAACTAATTAACAAAAAACTAATTCCAGATGAAAATGACATTGTATCAAAAATTAATGGAAAAAAGGTTGGGAAAGTTAATCTACAGAAAGAAAAAATATTAAAAAAAGAAACTTCCATTTTGCAAGCACATCCCGATTTTCCACATTTGCCATCACACGACAGAAAAAATCGGAAAGAGATTGCAATAACGCAATGACAGAAAAAGTACGAAAAACTAAACTTTCAATGCTTTTAACAAACACAGGAAACTTACGAACAATCAACGATTTTATGAACAAAATATTTATATAAAAATAAAGGGTTTAGACAAACTGCCATTACCGCCAGGCAATATCAACTTTCAGGCAATTGATAAATTTTGTATATTTGCATTATGAATAAAAAAGAAAATTATATTATCACACTGATAAAAAATAAGATTCATAATAAAAATCCTAATGCAGAGATTATTTTGTTCGGTTCACACGCTCGTGGTGAAGCTAATAATGAATCCGACTGGGACATCTTGATATTATTAAATAAATTACAGATAGACAGATATACAGAAAAAAAATACAGAGAAGAACTTTTTGATATTAAATTAGAAATAGGTGAGCCAATTTCTACATTTGTATTTTCAAAATTTGACTGGGAAACCAAACATTCTATAACTCCATTATATCACAATATTAAACGAGAGGGAATTATTTTGTAACTTTGCAATATGAATGACTTTATAAATAAAATAATAACAGGTGATAGTTTTGAAGTTTTAAAACAGATGACATCAAACTCTGTTGATTTAGTTGTTACTTCACCACCATATTTTCAACAAAGAGATTATGGAAATGGTAATTCTGGCATAGGTAATGAACAAACAGAAAAACAATATCTTGAGAATTTGTTAAATATTTTCTTTGAAAGTGTCAGAGTTACTAAACCAACAGGGACTATTGTTTACAATCTTGGAGATAAATATAAAAATGGTGGTTTATTATTAGTTCCTTATAGATTTGCAATTCAAGCCATAGAAAGCAAAAAAGTATTTTTAATAAATGACCTGACCTGGATAAAATTAAATCCTACACCAAGACAAGATACAAAAAAACTGATTTCTTCAACTGAACCGTTTTTTATTTTTGCAAAATCAAAAGATTATTATTTTAATCTGGAAAATTTTTTATCCCACTTAGACGAATTAAATAAAAGGGATTATAATAAACCATCCTCTAAATTAGGGAAAAAATATTTTCAATTGATTGAAAATTCAGATTTGAATGATGTTGAAAAATCAAAAGCAATTAAAGAGTTACAAAACGCAATAAATGATGTAATTAAAGGCGAAATAGTGAGTTTTAGAATGAAAATAAGAGGAATTCATAAACTTGCATATGGTGGACAAGCAGGAGGTAGAAATAATCAAATAATTAATGCTGGATTTACAATTATTAGAATTAATGGTAAAAAATTAAAAAAAGATATTATTGAAAGTCCTGTTGAATTTACGCAGGGAAATGATCATCCGGCAGTTTATCCAAAATATATAATTCAAGAATTAATAAAATTTTTAACCAAAGAAAATGATATAGTTTTAGACCCGTTTTGTGGTAGTGGCACAACTTGTATCGTAGCGAAAAAATTAAACAGAAGCTATATTGGAATTGAGATTAACCCTGAATATGTTAAACTATCAAAAGAAAGAATTGAAAAAGAAACAACAAATCATAAACAGTTAGAATTTTTTGTATGAAAGAAAGAGAAATTTTAGAAAAGCATTTTAAAATTGCAAAGGAACAGTCATCAAAAATAATTAAAGAAACTACTGATTTAATCCGAAAAGATATAGACGTATTAATAGATAAAATTGAAAGCAATAAATCTCTTGTTTCAGCACTTGTAACAAGTATTATTAAGAAAATAACAACACCAGAACAAGATATTAGGTTACATAGAACAGATTTTAATGGTGGTTATTCTGCCCGTTCACTTGATACGCAAGTAACAGCAATATTTTTTAAACAACATTTCCCAAAATATGCCAATAAAGAAACTGCATTTTTAACTCTTGCTACAAGAGAAAAAATAAAATGGGATAAAAGAAATGGGAAAAATCTAAAAATTAGAAACAAAGAACTAAAAAACAGTTATCTGAATATTTTTGATAATATTGAAAATAAAGGAATAAATCCAGAAATTTATCTAAATTATCTATTAACTAAATTAATTAAATTAACTAAAAACAATGAATTAATTTTTAAAAAAGTTAAAAGCAGAAAAACAGGTATTTTAAATATTAATCTAATTTTACAAATGCTTACAGAGCATTTTGGCATTAATCTTGGTTCACGCCTTCCTGTTGTTGCAATTTATTCAATATATCAAAATTTAATACCTGTTTTAAAGAGGTATGAAAGAAAAAAATTAATTAATTTACAAGTCCATACTTCTTCTGACAAAAAAGGATTTGGAGATATTGAAATTTATACCCTTGATGATAAACCATTTGAGATTGTAGAAATAAAACATAACATACCAATAGATAAATACTTAATTTTTGACATTGTAAAAAAAACCGAGAATATAGACATTGATAGGTATTACATTCTTACGACTTATCCAAAAGGTTTTGAAAACAAAGAAACTGAAAAAGAAATACAAGATTTTATTTTGGAAGTGTACAAAAATCGTAAACTTGATATAATTGCTAATGGCATATTAACTACATTAAAATATTATTTAAGATTTATAGACGATTACAAACAGTTTCTCAAAACTTATACAGATAACTTGATTAAAGAAGCAAAAAATTCAACTGAAGTAAAAAATTTTCATATCGAAAAATGGAATGAAATAATGGAAAAATATAAATTATAATACACTATAACAAGCACTAATATACTTATCAAAAAAATAATCCTCTAATACTATTATATTTTTATACTTTTGTGTCTTGCCTTTATATACTTTGAGTGATTATATTTTGCACTTCGGCAAGCCCAGTAAAGCCGTAATAAATTACAATTATTCATAGTCATTTGTTCGCTTCGCTCACTGTCATTTATAGTCATTTGGCTTTGCTGTCATTCAGTTGTTTATTGACAATCAATGACAATTAATGACAACTAATGACAATTAATGACAATTAATGACAATTAATGGCTATATGTTAAAATTATAACTGTTTCAGGCAAATTATCTCAAATTATTACGAAGCAGAGTATATATCAATTTTTAATACTTAAATAATGGAAATTACAACAAAATATAACCCGGGACAGACCGAAGACAAATGGTATTCTTTTTGGATTGAAAAAGGATTTTTTAACTCAACACCTGATAATCGCACACCTTACACAATAGTAATACCTCCGCCTAATATTACAGGCGTTTTACACATGGGACATATGTTAAACAATACCATTCAGGATATATTAATTCGTCGCGCCCGTATGCAAAACAAAAATGCCTGCTGGGTGCCGGGAACTGACCATGCTTCTATTGCTACCGAAGCAAAAGTTGTAAATAAACTTAAAGAACAAGGTATTAAAAAACAAGACCTTACAAGAGAAGAATTTTTAAAACATGCCTGGAAATGGAAAAAACAACACGGCGATATTATCCTTGAACAATTAAAAAAATTAGGAGCATCCTGCGACTGGAATAGAACTAAATTTACTATGGACAATAATATGTCTGAATCTGTTATTGATGTATTCATTGATTTATATAATAAAGGATATATCTATCGCGGCGTGAGAATGATAAACTGGGATACAAAAGCTTTAACAGCACTTTCAGACGAAGAAGTTGTGTATAAAGAGATAAATTCAAAATTATATTATCTGCGCTATAAAATAGAAAATACAAATGAATGGCTGACTATTGCAACAACACGTCCTGAAACTATTCTCGGCGATACAGCTATATGCGTTAATCCCGATGATAAAAGATATAAACATCTGAAAAATAAAAAAGCAATAGTTCCTTTGATAAATCGCTCTGTGCCAATAATATATGATGAATATGTTGATAAAGAATTTGGCACAGGTGCCTTAAAAGTAACGCCTGCTCATGATATTAACGACTATAATTTAGGAATTAAATATAAACTTGATGTTATTGACATTTTTAATGATAATGGAACATTAAACGAAAAAGCTCAGTTATATATAGGTAAAGACCGCTTTGCTGTTAGAGAAGAAATTATCAGAGACCTTGAAAAAAATGATTATTTAGTTAAAACAGAAGATTATGTTAATAATATTGGTTTTTCTGAAAGAACTGATGTTATTATAGAGCCAAAACTTTCTACGCAATGGTTTTGTGATATGAAAAAACTTACCAAGCCGGCATTAAAAAATGTTATGAATGATAACATTAAACTTTATCCTGCAAAATTTAAAAATACATATAGCCATTGGATGGAAAATGTTAAGGACTGGTGCATCTCACGCCAGCTATGGTGGGGACACAGAATTCCTGCATATTATTTACCTGATGGAAATTATGTAGTAGCTAAAAACAAACAAGATGCTTTTGATATTGCCAAATCAAAATTTAATATAAAAAATTTAGGTCTTAATGATTTAAAACAAGATCAGGATGTTTTAGATACATGGTTTTCTTCGTGGCTATGGCCTATATCTGTATTTGATGGCATTAGAAAGCCCAATAATAAAGAGATTAAATATTATTATCCAACAGATGATTTAGTTACTGCCCCTGAAATATTATTCTTTTGGGTAGCACGGATGATTATGGCAGGATATGAATATTGTAATGAAAAACCATTTAAAAATGTTTACCTTACCGGAATTGTAAGAGATGAGAAAAAACGAAAAATGTCTAAATCATTAGGAAATTCTCCCGACCCTATTAAGTTAATTAATAAATATGGAGCTGATGGCGTGCGCATAGGAATGCTGTTATGTTCTCCTGCTGGAAATGATTTGCTGTTTGATGAAAAACTTTGTGAACAGGGAAGGAATTTTAGTAATAAAATATGGAACGCTTTCCGTTTGATAAAAGGATGGCAAACAGATGATAAAATAAAACAACCTGCCTTAAACAAAAGAACAATACAATGGTTTGATGCAAAATTAAACCTGACAATTAAAACTATTGATGACCACTTTTCTAAATATCGCTTATCAGATGCTTTAATGTGTGTTTATAAATTTTTTTGGGACGATTTCTGCTCATGGTATCTTGAAATTATAAAACCTGCTTATCAACAATCAATAGACAAAACAACTTATGATGCAACAATAGTGTTTTTTGAAAAAATATTAAAAATTCTTCATGCTTTTACACCTTTTATTACTGAGGAAATATGGCATTTAATAAAGAAAAGAGATGAAAATGACTGTATCATAATATCTCAACTTACAAAGACCGAAAATTTTGACACAAAAATTATTAAACAATTTGAATATGCCAAACAAGTTGTTATTGCAATAAGAAATGTTAGAAAAGAAAAAAATATATCTTTTAAAAATTCCATTGACTTTTTTATTAAAAAAAATAATAATGAACAGCCGGATACAAAATTTGATGAGGTTGTAGCCAAGCTCTGTAATATAAAGAATTTTGATTATGTCAATGAAAAGGTTGAAAATGCAATATCTTTTATAGTAAACTTAACAGAATTTTATATACCTGTTGAAAAATCAGATAATACAGATGCAGAAATTAAAGAACTGGAAGAGACATTAAAATATACAAAAGAATTTTTAAATTCTGTAAATAAAAAACTCAATAATAAAAAATTTATAAAAAATGCTCCTGAAAAAATTGTTGAAACCGAGCAAAAGAAAAGAAAAGATGCTGAAGCCAAAATAAAAGTAATTGAAACGAGATTAAAACTCTGCCTTATCAGTCGGGCAATTTGACCTAACCACCCAACAGGTGCTACGCGACCTGTCGGGTTTGAAACAAGAATTAACCCTGAGAAAAGATTTTTTTTTGAAAGCGAAACGCATCAAAATATTAGATTTTTTTTGACCTAACCACCCGACAGGTTGCATAGCACCTGTTGGGTTGGAAACAGAAATTCCTGTTTTTATAATAAATATTTTAAACTATGCCTGACACACAAACCATTTTAAAACCCGAACATTATTATCACATCTACAATCATGCTGTTGGCAATGAAAATTTATTTGATACGGAAAAGGATTATATTTATTTTCTCGCCAAGTTTAAAAAATATATTTTACCAGTAAGTGAACTTCTTACTTATTGCCTTATGCCAAATCATTTTCATCTGATTATCCGATTAAAAAGCGAAACTGAAATTAAAATGTTTTTGAACTCTAACCCGACAGGTCGCGCAGCACCTGTTGGGTTGGAAATAGATAAAGCGTTGAGCCAAATTTTTTCTAATTTTTTCAATACCTACGCAAAGCATTATAACTTTTGGAAAAACCGAACCGGTACTTTGTTCAAACGAGCTTTCAGGAGAAAAGAAATTAACGATATGGAATATTTGAGAAAATTGATTTGTTATATTCATCAGAATCCGGTAAAAGCCGAATTCGCCGATAAATGCAGCGATTGGAAATATTCATCCTATCAAACATTGGTTGGATTACAACAAACCTTAATTTTAAGAAAAGAAGTAATTAATTTGTTTGGGGATTTGCAAAACTTTATATACTGCCATTTAAAACAAATAGAACTTGAAACAGAATAGTATTTTTAATATACCCAACAGGTGCTACGCGACCTGTCGGGTAGTTATCATAAAAATTATTAAAATAGGATTCCAATATTTATTTCCAGATAATTGGATATTGCTTTTTCTTCTATTTCTGGCTTTATAATATCATTTTTTCCTTTTAGGATGTTAGTAAAACCATTATTAAAGTTTATACCTGCTATTACAGATGTTGTTCCTCCAAGAGAATATTCAATACCAAGTCCGATAATCAGTGATTCTTTTAAAAATCTTATGTCATTTTTTATATCAACATCTTCGTTAGTAACAGTTTCGTTATCACCTGTAGTTTTATATTCATATTCATCTTTTGCTTTTGCACTTATATTAACGGAAGTTCCAAAGCCAAACTGACCAAAATAAGTGATATAACCAATTTCATTGGTTTTCATTTTTAGCATTATAGGTATTTCAATATATTTAACAACATATTTTCTGTTCATAGTTCCAAAAGTCGGGATAGTATCATTTATGTTTTGTTTATGCGGATATTTTAATTTTCCGCCATTGTATGTAATATCAATTCCTGTTACAAAAGAATAATTATCTGCTAAAGTAAATTCTCCAATAAAACCATAAGAAAATCCAAAAATCATACCTTCTGATGTATATTCTTTTGTTTCTAAACCTAAAGCAGCAAAAGCAGCGGCTTGTGAGTCGCTTATTTTTGTATCGGGTTTTAGCCATGTAAGAGTTGGGCAACCTTTTAACCCAAAACGAAATTTTTTTGTGTTTTGAGCAAAACCTGAACTTGCAACAAAAAATAATATTAAAAAACCTGTAAGTATTATTGATATTTTTTTCATAATTTTGAATTTATTTTACTTATTAAAATATGTTATTAAATTTAATGCAATAATAGTAAAAAAATTTATTTATGAAAAAAATATTATATATAATTTTATTATTATCTGTTTTTATCCTAAGTTCCTGCAATTATGATAAAAATAAGTTAGAAACAGACATTTCCAAAGTCAAAGGTGTAGATATTAAGATAAACAGGTATGAAAAGTTTTTGTTTAATGTTGATATAAATAATTTAAAACAGGAATTACAGTCCAATGCTAAAAATTTCGGTTTTTTTCTTAATGGGGATTTGAATGACACATTGAATTTAATTCAGATTAGAGAATATATTACAGATCCTGGAATTGCTGATATTTATAAAAGTTGTATCAAAAAATATCCAAATCTTAATGATTTAGAAAAGCAGTTGACATTAGCTTTTAAACATTATAAATATTATTTTCATGACAAAGAGATACCGAAAGTTTATACTTATATATCCGGTTTGGAATATGAATATCCGATTATATTTACTGATAGTGTTCTGATTATTTCATTGGATTTATATCTTGGAAAAAACTCCAATTTTTATTCTGTAATAGGGCTTCCGTTATATAAAAGATACAGCATGCAAAGAGAGTTTATAGTGAGTGATTGTATGAAAGAGGTAGCAAAAGCAAATATTTCTGCTAATAGTGCTGACAGAACTTTTTTGGATAAAATTATATATAAAGGAAAAATATTATATTTTGTTGATGCTATGATGGACAACACGCCTGATTCAATAAAGATAGGATATACAGGGAATCAACTTGAATGGGTTAAAAAAAATGAACCTAATATCTGGGCTTTTTTTATAAATAAAGAAATTTTATATTCTACTGATAAAAGGGTCTTTGATAAGTTTATATCTGACGGACCTTTTACCTCATCTTTTACCAAAGATTCTCCTTCAAGAACAGGTTCCTGGATTGGATGGCAGATAGTTCGCTCTTATATGAAAAACAATAAACAAGTGTCTCTTAAAAATTTAATGTCTGAAAATGATGCACAAAAAATTTTGACTAAATCAAAATATAAACCGCGATAAATGGGCTTTAAGGTAATTATTTTTAAAAATAAGTTTTGATTTGTAAAGACGAATTATATTGCTTCTTATTATACCTAGATTATTCATAAATTTTCAGAAAATATATATCATTAGCCCCGCCTTTTAAGGCAATATCATTTAGTTAAGAGCAAAGCCTTGATTAACAACATATCAGATTAGCACCACAATTTATTGTGGTGGTTAAAATTCAAATACAGTTTTCTAAAAGTCGGCTTTAAGCCGACTTCCAAAATAATTTACTGATTTAATACACCTATTAAAATTATTACAGTTGTCATTTTATACTGTTTTCAATTATTCCAATTTCTTCATCTGTCAACTCATAAAGTTTATAAACCATTTGGTCTATTTCATGGTCTGTTTTATTAATTTCTGTTTGAATTTGGTTTATTTCTGTTTTATATGAATTAAAATATTCTTCCCACTCGTCTTGTTGAATTAGCGATAAAACTACTTTTTGTTTTTTGAGTTCCGAAACAAAGGTTTTAAAATCATTTTCATAAAATGCTTCTAATTTTTTAGTGATTTTTTCCAATACAAAATTATCACTTACTCTTTTGATGAAACGATTGCTTTTTTCTTGTAATTGCTTGTTGAAATTCAACATTTTATTGGCCTTTTCTGAAAAAATATTTTGTTCTTCTTTTGAATTTGATTTTACTGGTAAATTTTTTAATTCATTTACTTTTATTTTTGGGAATAAATCATCTTCTTCAGAATAAAATTTTCTAAAATAAAATCCATATAATTTACTATTCAATAAAGCCAAATAAAATCCAAGACTTTCATCCTTTCCTAAATAGTTAGTGCAAATATAAAGAGATTGGTCTGCATAGTATTTTTCGTAATCTAAAACAGCATAAAAATAGTCACTTATAATTTGTCTAATTAGAATTTTTGGCTGTTCAAAATAATGTTCACTTTTAGGTGACATTAGCCATTTTCCCCAATTAATAAAGCTTGGTTCCCATTTTAAAGAATACCTATGCACACCCTTACCTTTTAATTCTTTTTTATATGATTTGTTGACTTCATCATTTGAATGATATATTTTGGATTTTACATTATCTAATGTTAAAGGAATCCCTTCAAGATTAATTCCATACCCTGCTTGATAAGGTTTAATTCCATTAGAAATATCAAGCTTTTCACTAAGTTTAAACTCACCTAAATTAACTTTTTGGATAATCTCATTAACTTTATTATTTGGAGCAAATGACATTAAAAAACTCTGGTTGTTTTTCCATTCAACTTGATTATATGGATATAGTGTTTCTATATCCTGTCCAACAAAAGTTTTGTTATTTTCATCAGGAATTTTGTTTTTTATAATGAAGATAGAAGTCTCAACATTAGCATCTTTAAAGATAATTTTACGATTGAAATTTATCAAACAATTGATTTCAGTCTCATTTATTAATAATTCTCTAACTTTGGTGGCGTATTTATTAGATAGCCAAGCATTTGGTATAATAAAACCAATTAAACCATTTTTTGAAATAAGTTTATTTACCGATTGTTCTATAAACAAGTAGTAAATTTCAGAATGCCCAATAACTGTTTTGTAATTATCTCTAAAATAATTAACTTGTGTACTTCCTAATTCTGCCCCATACGGCGGATTACCAATCACCACATCAAAACCGCCATTGTATTCGGTTTGGAAAGCATGTTCAACAGAACAAGTCATTTTGTTAATTATTTTTTTTAATTTTTCGTTTTCCGGGAGTTTGTGCTTTTGACGGTTAGTTCTAATATAGTTTATTACATTTCGCAAGTCATTATTATCGGTTATTTTTCGTTTTCCGAATTTCTGCGTCCATAGGGAATTATATTTTCTTTTTTTTTCGTTTTTTTCTTTTCTATAGAATTCTTTCGGCGAAGCAGTTCCCAGAGGAACGATATCAGGCGATACGATACTCGGGAAGACGGTATCCGACGATACGGTATCCGGCGGGACGATACTCGGCGATACGATACTCGACAAGGGGACATGTCCCCTTGTTGTATCGCCTTCCTCGCCATCCTCGCCTTCCTCGTTCGTAGCGGGAACAGTTATTCCTTTTTCTATATTATATCTTCGACCACTCACAGCTTTTATTTTTCCTATTATTTTCGGAAATTCATTTTCGTCGCATACCAATAGAATATGCATATGGTCACCACAGATATTATATGCTATTATATTTAGGTTATCTTCTTTTACAATATCGGCAACTATTCCAGTTATATATATTGCATCTTGTTCTGACAACCAAATTGCTTCTCCAAGTTTTACATGATTATCGAACATTCGTTGCGAATATCTAGAATTATGTGTTGCTGTTGTTATATGCCAAGCTTTCTTTTCTTTTTTATTAAAAACTTGTGAAAATTCTTTGTGCCAATCAAAAGCTTTGTCTCCGGCAATTTTTGGGTCGTCTATCAATGAGTTTCCGCATTTAATATTATTGCTTAAAACCGATAATTTTCTGCCTTTTTGTGCTGTTCTCAACCATAAAGAAAGTTTAGCAATTTCAACGCTTTCTTCATTTATGTCAACTCCAAATAAGTTGTTTTCCAAAATGTTTTTGTCCACATCAAACAATCGTAATGGCGTATTGGTAAGGTCGGCAATAATATCGTCAATGTTTTTATGTTCCGCAATTAAAAAGTTTAACGCTTGGTTTAGAAACGCACCACTTCCACAAGCAGGGTCAACAATTTTTAAATTGTATAACCAATCTTTATAATCGTTTAGTTTTTTGAATAACTTTTTTCCTTTTACAGATAATGCTCCATCTTTAGTTCTGAAAGAATCGTCAAATTCAATTTCTTCAATCTCTAAATTTTTGCGTTTTTCATTACAAAGTGTTCCTATTGTATTTTCTACAATATATTGAGTTATATATTTTGGTGTGTAAAAAATTCCGTCTTTTTTTCGTTTGCTTGTCAAGGGGACATGTCCCCTTGTATCGGCTATTGCCGATAATTCTACAGTAATTTCTTCTATTTCATTTAATGAATGCTCAAAAATATGTCCGAGAATATTTACATCAACTTCTGTATTAAAATCATATTCTGATAAGTTACGCAAGTCATTAATTAATACTTTGTCATCAATATTTAGAATGTCTAATAGTTTGTCTTTATAAAAAAGACCACCATTATATGCAGAAATATCGTCTCCGTCTTTTTTGCCTTTACGCCCCACATTCATATATCCGAAATACTGTTTAAAAATTTCGTAAAGTGGTTTGTAAGCGTCTTCTTCTTTTAAAATTTCAAACCGTTTTATTATTCTTGAAATAGAATTAGGTGGTAAAAGTCCGCTGTCTTCTGCAAACAAAATAAATAGAAAGCGGTCTAATAGTTTTTGTGATTTCTTGAAAAGTGTAAGTTTGTCAATATCATTATGATTGACCGTAAGGTTGCCGTATAACTTTCGTTTAAAATTGGAATAATCTTTATAAAGTTTGTCTGAAATATTTTGGTCGTGAAATTGTGTTTCTTCCTTGAGTTTTAAAGGCAGGTTTGCAAAAATGCTTTCTTTACTGAGTATTAAAAAAATTAAATCAAACTTGTCTTTTGTCAAATGGAACAAGTCAAATTCTTCATATTCGGTGGCGTAATCAATGTAGAATCTGAGTTTTTGAAAATTTGAAGTAATTACATATTTACATTCGGATTGATTGTTTTTGTAATTAAACGCTTGTTGAGTAACCAAAGTCAAATCCTTTGTTTTTGCTGATTTTAGTTCAATTACAGCAATAGCATTTTCATTTTTTATAATTGCTCCATCTGCTTTTTTTCCATCAGTTTGGTTCTTGAATTCTCGTTGTAAGTCAAAGTTTTCATCAGGTCTTAATGTGTAACCTAAAACGTCAACAAAAATTTCTCTCAAAAATCCGTCTTGATATTCTTCTTCTTTAAGTTGTTTGATTTCCTCAATTTTGGCAGGGCTATAATTAACTTTGAATTTCTGATACGCCTTTTCAACCTGGTCTTTGTCAAGGTTTTTTAGATGTTTATTTATTACTGATTTTTGAAATATCGACATATCAAATTTTTATCTTTTATTATTAAAATACAAAAATAGAACTAATCCTGCAGGTTGCAAAAAATCAAATGTGTTATTTGTGCGGTGGCTTTTCATTTTGTTTCTGTTTCCTAGGTTGTTCATTTTTTAAGATTGCAGGTAACGTTTTATGTAAGTGGAGTGCGGGATTAAAAGTTGGAAACTTTCAATTACGCACGGAGCCAATTCGTTTATTCAGTATTTCAAATTTTCCGTCAATCGTCAAAGACGAATTGGCGGTGCTGCAACAACGAGAAACAGTTGGATTACCCACTGAAACCCGCATTACATATGACACTTTGTTGGCAGTAGTTTTTTTATTTAGTTTTAATCCTTATCGATTTAATATCCTTGTTTTCAATATTTTCATTCTCACCTAATTTAAGATAAGTAGAATTCAATATTATACGGTCATTTAATAACTTGCCATTTTTCAATTCAATATCTACAATTTGGAAACCCATACCTTGTTCTGGTAAATCTGCTAAATAATTAGAAAATTTGTTTGACAGTTTTAATTTACTTTCCATATTCTCTTTTTATCAAATATGTACCTGCCGAAGTACCATTCTCAAAATACGCTTCAATTCCACCTCCAGCGTGATTAAATGCCGGTTGAACAATTCCCTTTTGGAGAATATCAATTGTTTTTGGTTTAATATAAAATGACCATTTTATTTTTTCATCATTAGGCAAGGCGTATCTGTCAATTGGGTCATCATTTGTAGAAACACAATCATTATAATCACTAAAAGTAGTAGTAAACGAACCGGCTTTTAATTTCATCTTTTCAAAATCTATTCTCTTATCATCCTCGTATGCAGAAATTCTAACAAAATTATCGATTCCGTTTGCATATTCCTTTGGACTATCAGTTGCTCCTTTACCGCCAGTATGTCTTTTGTTATAAGTTTTTTTATATTCGGATAATGCTATAACTTCTCTAATTGAAGATTGTCCAAACACTTTAATTGAATCTGTTTCCAACATAAGTTCTGTTGCACTATTGAGTGTATTTTTATAGCCTTCATTAATTATTTTTCTTCTATTAATCTGAAAATCGGAATCTAATTCAACAGCCAGATTTGTATTATAAACAACAAATTTTTTTATTTGAGTTCTGTTATATTGGGAGGCATTTACAATTTGATATCCCATTCCAGTTTCTGGTCTTTCTAAAAGAGTTTCAGCATCTTGAGAATAAATTTTGTATATCATATTTTGTTTTTTTTAAATTACTGTCAACGATTTGCAGCTATGTGGAGTGCGGGAATTCAATGAACAATCCCTATCAAGTTCGCACTTTGCCAAAGCTTTATATTTTGTTTTTATATTTTCATTTTCTAAAAGCCAAATATAAAGATTTGGCGGTGGTTCTGCAATGCGATTCCCTAAAAAGTTCCTGTGCACCCCGCATTACATATAGGTGCTGTTAGGCACTGTTTATTATTTTATCAATTTCTTTAAATTCTTTAAATAGTATAGTTTCATTCATTCTTTTTTTAGTAATTTCCTTAGGATATTTATGCCATTCATTATGCTTATTTATTTTCAATTTATATATGTCTTTTCTGAAAAACTCAAATGTTAGATTTTCTAGATTTGATGCTAAATCAATAAAATCTTGTTTCACAATTAATCCTATTATTTTAACATTAGAATCATTTTGCCCTTTTATTCTCATATTAAGTGTGACCATATAGTCTTGAAAAAATCCTAATTCTCTTTCAAGGTTTGTATTTAGCCAATGTGAATTATGATGAATTATGAAAAACATTTCATCACTGAAGGTTGCTAGATTTTCTACAGATTCCATTGCTTTTGGATAAGTAATAATATTCGATTCCGTGTCTTTTTGATTGGTTGGAACAACAGTTCTAATGTTTTTGATTATTGCTAGAATATCTTCGTGATCTATAATTCTCTTATCAACAACTTTTTCAATTATTCTAAATTTAGTTTCTTTGAATTTAATTCGTTGATTATTAATTGATGTTATTAATGTTCCGATCACAACACCAAGTAAGCCAATTAGAGACGGTATTATTATATTTTCCATAAGATGTTTTTAAATTGTGCCTAACAGCAGTTTGTCTAAAAACCACAATATTTTCTTTTTTCAGCACAGATCAAATTTACAAACCACTCAATATCAATAACTTACATTTTTCGCAATATTCAAAAAATTAGATTTTTTATAGTTGTTAGACATTCTGACGGACAGCGGTTGCTTTTCGGTGGCGATGTTTAACACTGCACTTTCCACGAAGCACTGCCGTTTAAAATTATTATTTTCCTGTCCTACGAGCCACTGCCCCGCCACTGAAAGCAAACGCCTGTTATGGGCTGTAATTATTCTTTGTCGTAAAGTATTTCTTTTAAAACATACACTTCCATCGTATCTTTTCCAATGATAAGATTATAACGACCATCTACTTTTTTAACTAATACTGGTAAGTAACCGTCTATTTCTTTAATTGTTTTTTCAAAGTCGTCTCCAATTTCCCAGCAGATTATTTTTTCAAATGTAGTTGTAGGATGAAATGAAGGGAATAAGAGCGAAAGTTTAAAAACTAATTCAGCCCATTCAGGTCTTGAGCTCCCTTTTTTTTTAATTTCAATGATTAAATCAGTTCCATAATGGGTGTCGTAAGCACCAATTTTAAAATCAATACCATTGTGTTCAGTTGAAACCATTGATTGCAGCAATAAGCCAGTCTCTGCTTCGTTTCTTGGTTCTTTAATAAGCAAATTGGGAAAATCTGTCTTAATATTTTCTCTTTCTTTGTAGTTTTTAATATATCCTTCTAATCGGTTAATTCTTTCTTGTTCTTTATCTCTTTGTTCTTCTTGTTTTTCCTGTTCTCGTTCTTCTTTTTTTTTGTCAAAAAATTTATCCCAAGTTGAAGACTTTTTCAATTCTTCTTTAAGATATATTGTTATTGCTTTAATTACTTTGTCATATATTATTGTATCTTGTTTAATACTATTTCTGTCAGCAGTTAATTCAAATTGTTGGCAATTTGCTAAAATCAAAAAGTTACTATACCAACGTTCACCACCAACAATAATATTAAATAAATCATTATCATGTTTTATTTTAATATAATCTTTGCAAAGCCAAAGTCCGGTTCCCCAGCTAGGTATAAAATCGCGATTATTTTCGCCTAAATAAGCACCCACAATTTGAACATTCGTATTTTTATCTGTTTCGATAGGGATAGTAAGTGTTTTTGGTCCAATATACTTACAAAAATCTTTAGTGCTATCATTCAAATCAGTATTTTCGTCAGGAAATTTAAAACCAAAATCAATTTTTGTATAATCACTATCATAATAAGATTTTAAATAAAGATTCATTTTTTTGAAATTCTTATTAAAATATGGTTCAAAAGATCCAACAATAGTGAACCATAAAATATAATTTCTTAAAGATTTCACATCTTGGAAAGTGTTTTGATTAGAAATAAAATCTTCAATTTTTATTATTGTCCCTTTTCCTGTGTTGTCCGGCACTTCTTCATAATGATAAGAAGGTAATCGCGGTATAGTTAATGTTTGCCATAAATGTTTGTCTTCTGTTTCTGCATAAATATGCTTTCTATCTTTCCAACTGTCTAATGATATTTTTTGGCTTTTATAGTAAATTTTTGTTCCGTGCCCTTTTGAGCCAATTTGGTTTTCCTTTTTATTACTATCCCCAAGATTAAAAAATGCTTCAAGGGCACTACATTCATTTCCATTTTCAGGAATTGAACTCATGCCTGTTCCATTATCTTCAATTTTTATAATAATCATATAAGTTCTTATGTATCCTGGCCCATATTTTAATTCAAAGGTAATTTTTACTTCTGATGCCTCAGCATCATAAGAGTTACTTAAGGCTTCTCGAAGTATTTCTAAATTGTTAGAAAAATTATTGGCAATTTCAAAAAAAGCTCTCGCTGTATTAACTCTCGGTTGAATACTTGTATTCGGTTTTATAATTTTTTCCATATAGAAAATGTTTTTTTAATTATTGCCCACAACTCTTTTATACGGCTAGCATTTGACCACAAAGGTAACTTTTATTTTAACAAAAGTAATAAAAAATTTTATAATCTAAAATTAGCAAGTCCTAAGAATAGTAAAATTTTTTCTTATTTTAATTTTTTAACACAGAGTTCACAGGGAATACAGAGGGACACAGAGTTTAAATTTCCATTTATTTTTCGTCTTATGCCATATTTCAGTAAAGCAACATTGAAGTTTATTAAAAGCCCTAATTTTATATTCGCTAATTTTAGGCATTTTGAATTTTAGACATTTTAAATTTCAGGCATTTTGAATTTTATATTGTATAATTTACCGGTAATTATTGAGACGATACAAGTTTAGCCCTTTGTTTTATGGCTTCATAAAGCATTATTCCTGTTGCTACTGAAACATTTAATGATTCTATTTCTCCTAATATTGGTATTTTTACAATATTGTCAGATACTTTTAAATATCTTTGAGATATTCCATCTTTTTCAGAGCCAATGATTATAGCTGTTGGTATTGTAAAATCAATAGTATCATAAAATACGTCAGATTTTTCAGTGCAGGCAATAATTTGTAATCCACTGTTTTTCAGGAAGTTAAAAGTATGTATAAAATCATCTTCTTTGCATACAGGTATTTTGGATAAAGCTCCGGCAGAGGTCTTTATGGCATCAGCATTTATCTGTGCTGTCTCTTTTGTTGGGACTATAATAGCGTCAACGCCGGCACATTCAGCTGTTCTTGCTATTGCTCCCATATTTCTGACATCTGTAATTCTGTCAAGGATTAATATTAAAGGATTTTTGCCTTTTTCATATACAAAAGGTAATATGTTTTCAATATTTTGATATCTTATTTCTGATATATATCCAATTACACCTTGATGATTTTTTTGTGTTATATGGTTCAATTTTTCAACAGGAACATATTGACATGGGATTTTATATTTCTCTATCAAACATCTTAAATCAAAAAAATTTCTGCCTTTCAGCCCTTTTTGTATAAATAGTTTGTCAATTTCTCTTCCTGATTTTATTGTCTCAATTACAGGTCTTATGCCAAAGATGATATTTGTTTTTTCCAATGTATTATATATTTTTATAAAATTTTGCCATTTTATTTATTTCATGTAACGTTATCTTATATTAATTTTCAATCTTTCAATCTTTCAATCTTTAGTTATCTTCTCCATATTTCAACAGCTTTATACCAGCTATCTTTAAATGCAGGAACTCTGTTCAGAAAATAATCATTATCAACAAAAGGATTATCAATTTTAATAAAATCAAAGTTTATTGACCTCATATTACCTGCTACGCCATATATCCATGTCTCTGTGTTAGAAGCTTTATAAACTACATTTGGTGGTCCGTAAATTATATAAATAATTCCTTTGTCAGTTTTCCATCCTTCTAGATAAGACGAAAATAATATGTTAGCATCTTGAACTCTGTTATAAAATCTTTTAATCATTTTTGTTGCACGGTCAGGATTTCCGGAATTTTCAATCCAAAAATTATCAACAGCAAGTTTTTTGTTTCTTGAAGAGATAAATTTGTCATATTCCCTTTGTGTTGTAAGATATCTAAGTGGTTCCAGCAAATGTTTTGGTGTTTTTATTTGGGGAAAGCCATCATAAAATCTAAAAAGTGTTAATCCGTATCTAACAGTTGTATCTGTCCTAAAATGATAAAATCCTTGTTTTTTTAAATTAATAATATTTGTTTTTCCTTTGTTTAAATCAATAATAAAAGTGCTGTCAGCTTTGTAAACAAAATGTGGTGGCTCAAAAGATAAAGCAAAAGGTGGCAGAGCAATAGGAAATGTTCTGTTGTAATAATTTACATATAGTTTTTTGTTTGCAGTATCTTTGTAAACAATTTTAAATTTAGTATATTCATTAATGTTATAAGAAAATAATGGTGAGTCATCATCTGTTTTTAAAATAAAGTTTTGACGATTAAAATAATTACCTTTTGAGATATTTATAAATGTATTTGCTGATATTTTTTTATTTATATCAGTTAAAGTGATTTTTAGCAGATAATTTTTATTGTAAATGGCTTTAAAGTTTAAACTGTCAAGGATTACAGAATCTAATTTATAATTGGTGCTGTCTTTTATTTGGACAGAGTTGCTGTCAATAATTTGTTTGGACTCAAAAGATTCAAAGAGTTCATATTTTAGTTTAATATTAGCGAAGAATTTGTCTTTACCAGCAGGTTTTGTATAAAGAAAACCTGAAGTATTTATTTTGTAATATAATGTTGAGCAGGTATCAGATTTATGAAATACAATATATTGGGCTGTTGGCAAATTTGATTTGGTCTCATAGATATAATATAAGTTTTGATTGCTTATCTGTGTAGTAGAACAGCCAACAAATAAATATAATATAAGAGAGAAAAATATATAAAATTTAATTTTCATTTTTTTTCTTCAATAAAATTTATTTTTTCTGCTGTTGCAAATTGTTCCGGTAATGTTTTAACCGTCTTTGCTCCTAATTCTTTAATATTTTTAGCTCTTTTAATAAGATTACCTGTTCCTGACGAGAGTTTATTTTCTGCTTTATCATAAGTTCCTTTCATGCTTTTAATCTGGTCTCCTACTTTTTTAAAATCTTCTAAAAACGAAACAAATTTATCATACATATTACCTGCTTGCTGGGCTATTTCCATTGCATTTTTATTTTGTTTCTCTTGTCTCCATATTGTTTCAATAGTTTTAAGCGTTGCAAGCAATGTAAAAGGTGTTACAATGATTACTTTTTTACTATATGCAAATTTAAGCAAGTCATTTTCGTTTTGCAGAGCAATATCAAAAGAAGCTGCAATAGGCAAAAACATAAGTACGAAATCAAGAGAGTTTTCAACAGTATTTTGATACTTAGCTTTACTTAATTCTTTTACGTGATTTTTTATTGATTCAATATGTTTTTTTATATATATTTTTCTCTCTTCTAAATTATCTGCTTTTACATAATCATTATAAGCGTTTAATGATACTTTTGAGTCAACAATAATATTCCTGTTTTCAGGCAAAAGAATAATTATATCAGGACGAATTAAAACGCCTTGTTCATCTCTTATAGATTCTTGCTTTTTATATTCTCTGTTTTTTTCTAAGCCAGACATCTCTAATGTTCTATCTAATATCATTTCTCCCCAATCTCCCTGAGTTTTAGATTCCCCTTTTAATGCTTTAGCCAAATTATTAGCTTCTTTACTTAATGTTTCACTATATTTAGATATATCTTCTATTCTTGTTTTTAAACTGGCACGGTCTGTTATCCCTTCTTTATGGGTCTTTTCTACTTTCTCTGAAAATTCTTTAATTCGTTCTTTTAAAGGATTTAAAATATTACCTATTTTTTCCTGATTAAGATCTGTAAACTCTTTTGAGTTCTGTTTTAATATATTATTTGCAATATTTTGAAATTCAACAGTAAATTTTTTCTGTATTTCTTCCAAGTCCTTTTTTTGTGTATTGAGTTTGTCCTGAAGATTTTCACATTCTGTTTCTTTTTTCCCTAACCGGATATTTAGATTCTCTGATTTTTCCCTTTCTTCTTCTAAATCAGTTGTCATATTTTGGTTGTTTTTTTCTAAATTATCCCGCTCATTTTGAATTATGCTTTTCTCTTTATCAAGATTAGTTTTCTCTTTATTAAGATTAGATAATTTATTTTTTGTAAAAAACCATGTAATGATAAGTCCAACGAATAGACCTGTTATAATATATAATGCTTCCATATTATTGTTATAAATTTATTTGTTATTTTCATTATTATCTAATGCACTCTTTATATAATCTATTGATATACAGCCACTAACACCAACAGAATTAGATGATACTGATTCACTTATAATTGTATAAAACTTTTTAATATCCATCCCAAACAGTTTAAGTCCCTGAGGTATGGTCTTTATATGATTCTCTAAGTCCTTAGTTATTTTACTGTATGGAGATAATTCAAAAGAAGCAATACCTATAACTTTATCATCTTTTGGCTCTTTACCCATAAGTATTACAGGACTACCTGAATTTCCTTTGTTTGTAGGTATATCAATCCATGCTGTTTTTACAGAATCCTGATATAAAATATAATTAGTATTAACATATTTTGTTGATAACATTCCAACAGAGACAACCGGCTGGTCAATGCCAGCAGGAAATCCTGACAGATATAAATCCGCTCCTTCATAAACATCGTCGAAACTGCCAAGAGTAAGAAATGTAAACTTTTTTAAAGATTTTACTTTTAATATGCAATAATCTTTTATGTATGCTGTATAAATTTTTTCTTGTGTATTCAAATATTTAGAGACCTTGGCAGAAAATTTTGTCCCATCATAAAATTTAATTTCAATTGACGATGATATTTTTCCCTCGGGATTGCTTGTATTATCTATTGTGCCATTTGTAATGTTTATTTTATGAAATGAAGTTTGTTTGTCCTGAACTACATTAAAACACGTTGCTATAAAGCCATCTTCAGATATAACAAAGCCGGTTCCTACAACTTCTCCGTTTACAATAATTTGTACTGTCGCCTTTTTTACTCTATTAATTCTTTCATGCATTGATGACTGTTGTTTGTCTGATGTCTGTGCAAAAGATTGACAACCAAAGATTAAATAAATGATGACTGATAAATATAGTTTTTTCATGTTTTTATTTTTTTGTAATTAGTTTATTATCAGGTATTTATAAGTTTGGCTTCTGGCTTTTGGCTTTTAGTTCAAAGTTTAAGGTTCAAAGCACGAAGTACATAATTCATAATTCATTAATTCTCCCAAAAGTAATTGCAAAAATACTTTAAAATTTAATTTTTTAGAAATAATTAACCACTCCAAAATGGATTTTAGCAGCTTTAAAATATACAGGGTTATTAAATTGCTTTCCAAGAGCATAATTAATAGAGAATATTCCTATTTTTGTTTCAAAACTAATTCCGGCACCAAAGCCATAAGGTCTGTCGCAACTTACATCAGGCGGACTAACAGATTTGTTTTCATAATATGCTCCATTCCAAAAAAGATATATGTAAGAATTTTGCTCTAACAAATATCTGTATTCAATATTTAAAATTGAATATAAAGAAGCATTAATAGATTCTTCATCAAAACCTCTAAGTGTTTTTAATCCTCCGATTCTGTAAAGTTCATTTTCAAAAAGATTTGGATTATCAATAATTGCACTTTTTATATTAATAAAGATTGTATTTCTTTTAAATAAAGGCAAAAATACACCAAAATCAGATTCTATTTTATATTGTGTTGTTGATAATTTTAAACTGTCATATATATCAGGATTTATCTTATCATTTTTTTTAATATTCTTATTACCTGCAGCTGCCGAGAGTTTTATTTGATAACCTTTTCTTGGGTTGAGACCATAGTCAAGTTTTTCATTATTTACTTCCAAGCCATAAAATATTGTCGAAATATCAGCATAAGAAGGTAACACTGTTATATTTTTCAGTCCCGAAGTGCTAACTAATGATGATTTACGATTATCTAAAAAAACTTTTATATAATTATTCCCTTTAAATAAATACTGAATACCAATATTAGAATTTATATTAAGATAAGAAGTATCTTTTTTGTAAATAGAAAAATTAAAATCAATGCCAAAAGGAGTAGATAAGATAAAAGGTAAGATAAAATTAGTTTTTAGATCTTGCGTATTTTGTTCTATTTTACGCCAGTTAAAATCAATCAGTTCTCCTTTTCCAAATGAATTGAGCAATTTTAAATGAACATCACCATTTAGTAAAACTTTCCCTGTCTTATTGTTAGGTAAAACACCTAAAATGCCATTAAACTGGCTAACATTTTTTTTATTTATGTAAAGAAAAATTTTTGTATTATTTTTTTCAAAAACTATATCAATGGGCTTTATTTCTTTAACAAATTGTAATTCTTTTAATCTGACGTTTATTTTGCTTATTTTTGATTCATTATAAATATCTTTGGGTTTTATCCCTAAATAAGAGTAAAGATATGTCTTTGAAATTTTTGCATTTCCTTTAATAATAATGCTGTCAATATTAATTTTAAGATTTTTATTAAGATTTAAACTTGCCTGTAAACAGTTTGAATCAATGCTTATGCTGTCTAATTTAACTAAGGCAAACGGATAGCCATTGTTTTCACAAAAAATAAGTATCTTTTCAATTAAAGTTCGTATCTCTTTATATTGAAAAACTTTATCTGTCTTATACAAATAATTTTTTTCTTTATAGCCAACTTCGCTAAGTAATGTCTTATCAACATTTCCTTTGTTAATAGATGCTAATGTATATTTGTTTCCAACAAACAGGTATGCGGATAAATTTAATGAATCTTCAATAATACTGTCAAATCTTGCAGTTATATATGACTTATCGTAAAGCCAAAATAAAATATTTTTTATTTCTCTTTCTCTTTCTGTTTTAGTATAAAAATGCTTTTTATAATTTAATTTCTTAATTATTTTATTGCCTTTATCACTATTATTTTCTAATGATAATGTATAATTTTGTGCATTTAATTTAAAAACTAAACAAAAAAGTAGAGTAAATAATATGTAAATATTTTTTTTCAAAAATGTTTTGTTTGTTTATCGTTGTGTATCAGGTGTTTATATAAATTTAATCTTTAATCTTTATAAATAATAATTGATATTTTTTTCTTTTATATAAAATAAAACTAAATTTGCAAAAATTTTTGATTATCTATATAAAGAACTTAAAATTTGAAGTAAAATTATGAAAAAAGTTTTATTATTGATTGTTACATCGTTATTTTTATTAACTATGTTTTTATCTTCATGCAGAACAAACAGAATAACAAGAGAGCCACCGTGTCCTGCCTATGCTTATTCAGGAACACATAATGCTAATATTCAAAAGTAAAATCTATGGGTCAGTCGCCTGATTGTAAATTTCGTATTTATCGGAACTGATTTGATTTTTATTTTTTGTTATAAGTGATTATAATCTTTAGTTTGTTATTTTTTTTTATCTTTACAAATTTTAGGCGGATTATTAATTGCAAATAATGCGAAATATAAATATAAATACAAAGTTATTATTAATATCCATCTTTCTTTGTTTTGGCTTTTATTCTTATTCTCAGGATACAACAAGCATTGACCAGCTAAAAGTTTTATACTATAAAGAATATAGTGCAGCTTTTGTTATACATTCTTCCGGCTGGGGATTTACTTTCAGAAAAGGTAAGCATTTAACAGGTTTAAAAAAAAAAATGCTTGAGATTGAACTCGTAAAAACAAAACATTCCAAAGAAATAAAAACCATAAATCCTTATTTTGACAATTCTAAAAGTTATGTCTATGGCAAGTTAAATGAATTATTTAATCTAAGGACAGGCATTGGAATTCAAAAAATAATAAATACCAAACCTTACTGGGGTGGTGTTGAAGTAAGATATTTCTATTATGGAGGCATTTCTTTGGGATTAACAAAACCTGTTTATCTGGATATTTTGAATTATTCTTCATCTACTCCTCCTGATTATGATATCACCACAGAAAGATATGACCCTAACAAACATTTTATGGAAAATATATGTAGTAGAGCAGCTTTTACCAAAGGTTTGGACAAAATGAGTATTTATCCCGGAATTTATGGAAAATTTGGATTTAACTTTGAATATGGCTCATACAATAAAAATATTAAAGCCCTTGAAGTTGGAACTATCATTGACGCATATCCAAAAGCTATCCCAATTATGGCTTTTAATACTAATAATAATATATTCCTGTCTGTTTATTTTAGCTTTCATTTTGGGAAAAGATATAATAAATAAATAATAAATAGGTTCTTCGGTAAAATGTGTGGGGAAAATGTTATAAGGAAATAAATATATAGGAAAAATAAGGGATATAAGGGATATAAAAAAATAAGTTATTCAATTTATACCTTTATACCTTATACCTTATATCCTTATATCCTTATATCCTTATATACATATACACCTAACATATTTCTTTATCCATAAAAAATACCGAAGAGCCAATAAATATCTATTCAGGTATCCATCAACTGACAGATTAATAATTTTAAAATTTTCAACTTTCTTCCTTGATGTTTCTGGATACTGGTATTTGGTCAGGCATTCGTTCCGATAAATACCGTAGGATATTATCCAACGGGGTAAAGTTATAATATTTGGTTAATATAACATTTCCCGATAAAAATTGGAAAATGTAGAGACGCAAAATTTTGCGTCTCTACATATAATATTATCCATTAATTTAACCAAAGAACTATAAAACAATAAAAAAAATTTACAAAAAAAAAAATTATTTATTTTATATTAAATTAAATTTTATATATTTGTATTTTTAAAATACAGATTTTTAATATAAAAAAAATAAAAAATATATATTAATACATAAACAATATGAAAAATAAAAATTTACTTTTAAGTTTAACAGTTTTATCTTTTGTAGGTATTACTTTTATTATTACTTCCTCGGGTATATTTAACACACAAAAATATATATCCCGTAAAGCTAATGTTCAAAATCAACAAGGCATAAAAGGAGCTATAGAATATCTTGCTTCAATAAGAAATAATAAGATAACAGGAGAAATTAACCCGCAAGATGTATTAAATGCCAGAATACAGGTAAATAAGTTAGCAAATACTAAAGCAGCTATAGGTCTTAAATGGTCAGAAGTTGGACCTGATAATGTTGGAGGCAGAACAAGATCTATACTTATTGATAAAAATAATCCAAATATTATGTATGCCGGTGGCGTAAGTGGTGGATTGTGGAAATCAACCACAGGTGGTAGTTCATGGATACCAATTAATGATATGGCACAAAATCTTGCTATCTCTTGTATTACACAATCCCCTAGTGGAATTATTTATGTTGGCACAGGTGAAGGTTTTGCTCCTGTTATGGGTAATGCTAATGGCAGCACAGGTTTTATTGGACAAGGAATATATATATCAACAAATAATGGAGAGACCTTTGAACTTTTGCCTTCTACCGAGCCTACTCCAAATAGCACTTCTACTCAATGGGCTTTTGTATATGAGTTAGCATGCGACCCTGTATCTGAAAGAGTATATGCTGCAACAAATAGTGGCTTAAGAGTATCTGATGATAATGGAACAACATGGTCAAATCCTGTGGAATTATCACCCGGACATCCTAATAATGGCAAAGCTTATGATGTTGAAGTTGCTTCTGACAGAAGTGTCCTCACTTGTGTAAATAATAAATGCTATATATCTCCTAATGGTGAACTTGGCACTTTTGTTCAAAAAGATATTCCCGGTGCAACAGGCATTGGCAGAATTGAATTTGCAATAGCTCCAACTGACCCTAACTATATATATGCCAGCGCTGCAAAAACAACCGGTGAAATAAAAAATATATATAAATCAACAGATAAAGGAGAAACATGGGAAATTATTGGTCCTGGTGGCTCACCTGACTTCGATCCTTTCAGAAATCAAGGAACTTATGATAATGAAATAGTAGTATTCCCAAATAATCGTGATAAAATTATCCTCGGTGGTATTGATATGTGGGAATGGCATGAAAATGGAACATGGACAAATAAATCACTATGGTTCTTAGAACCTACAGAGATTCATTATATCCACGCTGACCATCATAAATATGTTTTTCATCCTACAAATCCTGACATAATTTATACAGGAAGTGATGGCGGAGTATCACAATCTATTGATGGTGGAGAAACATTTCATACTATGAACAAAAATTATAATACTATTCAGTTTTATACAGTAGCTTATGGAGGCGATGGCTCTGTAATGGGCGGCACACAGGATAACGGAACTATACTTATTGATAGAAAAGGTAATACTCCTATGAATGGGGAATCTGTTATGGGCGGTGACGGCGGTTATTGTGCCTTTTCTTTAATCAACACGGAAGTGATATTTGCTTCAATTTATTATGGTGAATCAGGTCGTTCTCCTGATTTAGGTAATAACTTCCAAGGTTCTTATACTCTTAATAGCGACGGAGAACAAGTAGCTGCATTTTATAGCCAAAGAATGATAAATTCTAATATTGAGGCCTGTTTTGTTACTCCTTTGGTATTTTGGGAAAGTATTAATGATATTCATAGCACTGATTCTGTAACTTTTTTGGCTGACACAATTTCTTATAACGCAGGAGATACTATTATAATAAGAAGTAATAATAACTTCTATCCTTTTGAATATGTTCTTCAATCATCTCTTAATCCAGGCGATTCTATACGAATTCAGGATATTATCCAGACAAAATTTTTTCTTGGCATAAGTGGAGGCGTATGGATGACAAAACAAGCTTTGGACTTCTCAAAAACACCCGAATGGTATAAGATATCTGAATTTTCAGGAGCAGTACAAACAATGTCTTATTCAAAAGATGGAAACTATCTATTTATTGGTACTACAAGTGGAAGATTATACAGAATATCAAATCTTGCTTTGTCTTATGATTCCTTAAACTCTGATGTTACCAGCTCTTCCTGTGTTATTGAAACAAAATTATTAAAAACATTTAGCTATCAGGCAGTTACTTCTATTGCTATAGACCCTAATAATAATGAGCATATTATTGTTACACTTGGCAATTATGATAATTATAATTACATATATGAATCTACTAATGTATTGGACTCTTTGCCTGTTTTTTCTTCAAAACAGGGAAGCGGAAATAATGCATTACCAAAAATGCCTGTTTATGCTTCTGTAATTCCAATGTATCATCCAAATACTGTAATTGTAGGAACAGAATACGGTGTGTTTACTACTCAAAATATAAATGCTTCTTATCCAACATGGGCAGAAGACAATGAACGTATGGCAAGAGTGCCTGTCCATATGATGAAACAACAAATTAACAACTTCCCGGGAATTACTAATTATGGAGCTATTTATATTGGCACTCATGGACGGGGAATTTTTGAATGTTTGGATTATACAGGAATAAAAGAACCTGACAATCCTGTAACAATAGCTAAATCTGAATTAAAAATATATCCTAATCCTGTAATAGATAATATGAATATTGAATATAATCTAAATAAAAACAGTAATATAAATATTAACATTTATGATATGACAGGCAGAATTATAAAGTCAATTGACTTATCTAATCAACCGTCTGGTAATCATAAGTTTACAATAGATTGTAATTCTTTCCGCACAGGCACTTACTTTATTCAATTGATTGCAGGAAAAGAAAAAACTTCTGCTAAATTTATAGTTTTTAAATAAAATAATTTCTAACGTTTTTTATAAAATAAATTAAAAATATGAAAAAAATATTTTTTGTTTTCGCATTAGCTTTAATTGTTTCAGGAATTTTAGCACAGACAAGGACTTACACGCCAAGTTTAATATCTCCAAGTAATTCGGCAGTTAACCAAATGCCAAATGCATTACTGAACTGGGAGCCGGTAACAGGTGACTTTGGATTATATTATAAAATTCAAATAGACAGAGATTCTTTATTTACTAATCCGGTAATACTTATATCAGCAGTAACTACTGTTAATGCTCATGAACTTTTATTTGGCAAAAAATATTTCTGGAAAATTAAAGCCATAGATGACAGCGACTCTTCTAATTGGTCAGCAGTAAGAAATTTTACTGTTATTAATATTGTTACTTTAAAATCACCTGCTAATGATGCTAAATACTTGTTACCAAATGTATTTCTACAATGGTATAGTATTACAGGATTAACAAATTTGGATTATCAAATTGATACTATTATAAACTTTAACAGCACTAATCTCATATCTGGCTCTGTAAGTGGTTCTGCCACAAACATAAGTTCAAACCTTTTATACGGAACTAAATATTACTGGAGAATAAGAGCGAGACATAGTGTTGATACCAGCTTATGGTCATCAGCATGGTCTTTCACTACCGTAGATACACTACCAAATGCTCCAAATTTAATATCACCCAAAAATTTAGCAACAGAACTGTCGCCAAATAATGTATTATTAGATTGGGGACCTGTTTTAGGAATTAATTTATATAAAATAGAATTAGATACAAACAATTTTTTTACTGATCCTATTAAAAAAACATTCTTTCCAAATTTATCATTAGATTCAGGTTTATTAGCATCTAATAACAGTAAGATAACTCTTGATACATCGCTTTTGTTTGGACAGACATATTACTGGAGAATGAAAGCTATAGGAACTAACGATTCTTCATCATGGTCACCAGTATGGTCATTTACCAGTTTAGATACAATGCCAAATGCTCCAAATTTAATATCACCGGAAGATTTAGCAATAAACAAAATGCCGAATGTATTATTAGAGTGGAATACAATATTAGGAACAACTTCTTATATGATTGAATTAGATACAAATTCTTTATTTTTATTTTCAGATACATTAACATCAACTAATACTTCTGTAAATACACAGGAACTTTTATTTGGTAAAAAATATTTTTGGAGAGTTAAAGCCATTAATAGTACTGATTCCTCTGATTGGTCAATAGCAAGAAATTTTATTGTTATTAATACTGTTAGTTTGATTTCACCTGTTAATAATGCAACAGGTCAAATGTTAGATGTTTCATTAAAATGGGACAGTATTACAGGTATAACAAATTATATTATGCAAATAGATACTTCTTTAAATTTTAATAGTCCACTTTTTATTTCAGATACTGATATTGTATCACAAATAGACCTTGATACTTTATTATTTAAAACTAAATATTACTGGAGAGTAAAAACCATGCATAGTATTGATACAAGTTCCTGGTCATCGGTATGGTTATTTACCAGTTTGGATACAATGCCAGGTTCTCCGGATTTAATATCACCAACAGATTTGGCAATAAACCAAATGCCAAATGTATTATTAGAGTGGAATACAATATTAGGAACAACTTCTTATATGATTGAATTAGATACAAATTCTTTATTTTTATTTTCAGATACATTAACATCAACTAATACTTCTGTAAATACACAGGAACTATTATTTGGCGAAAAATATTTTTGGAGAGTTAAAGCTATTAATAGCACTGATTCCTCTGATTGGTCAATAGCAAGAAGTTTTACTGTTATTGATACTTTAAATCAAACTTATCCAAATGATGGAGTAACAAATCAATCATTGAGTTTGATATTAAAATGGGATGCAATAACAGGAGTAACATATTATAGTTGCGAAGTTGATACTACAAATAATTTTAACAGTTCACAACATAACACTATTTCTGTTAGCAGTGATTTGCCTGAAGCACAGGCATTTACTGTTCAGTCATTATTCGGAACAAAGTATTACTGGAGAGTAAGAGCTATACATAACAGCGATACATCTGCGTGGTCACAGGTAAGAACATTTATAACAGCATCTAATACAACACTTGTTTTACCTTATGATGGTGTTGATGATATGATGCCTGATGTATTTTTAAGATGCAATTCTATAACAGGTGTCCCATATTATGATTTTGAAATTGATACTACTGCAGATTTTAATAGTTTTGAATATAGCTTTACTGTTGTTGATAATAATTTACCTTATGTACAGATTTCCAACAATGAACTTTTATTTGGAACAAAGTATTACTGGAGGGTAAGAGCAAAATATAATAGTAACAATATAAGTGATTGGACGTCTATATGGAATTTTACTATAATTGATAAAGTTAATATTACTGCTCCTGATGATGGAGAAACAAATGTAACTGTTAAACCTAGTTTAAAATGGGAAAAAATTACAGGAATAAGTTATTATGAATTACAATATGATACTTTATCAGGGTTTAATAATCCTGTTACTGACACCACTCTTATTGATACAATTAAAATAGGAGGTATATGGGGTCTTGCCCGTTTAAAAACATATTACTGGCGAGTGAGAGCAATACATAGCCGTGATACATCAGAATGGAGCCCTGTATTTTCTTTTACAACAGAACAGGGAATAAATATAAATGAATTAACAAACCAGTCAAATATAAATATTTATCCTAATCCTACCAAGACAGGTAAGATATTTGTTCAAATAGAGATTAATTCTCTTTCATCAAGCCAAACACATTTATCTGTAATGAACATATTAGGACAAACTTTGATTGAGAAAAATATTTATCTTCATACAGGTCTAAATACCAAAGAGATAAATCTTGAAAATATAGATAATGGCATTTATCTTATCAGATTGCAAAACAAAAAAGATGTATATACTCACAAAATCATTGTTAACAGATAAATAAAAATTAAAATATTAAGGGGACTTATATAAAAAAAAACTGTTATTAAAAATTTAGTAACAGTTTTTTTTATTGTTTAATATTCTGTTTTAGTAATCTTTTTTTCCTCTATTAGCCCACCTTTTTACAATATTTATATTTTTATATTAATGCAATTAAAAAAAATGTTAATAAATCAATAAATTTAATGCAATATTTATTCTTTTTATAATAAAATATTTATTACATTTGTAAAATTAAAAAAACAGTAAACTTTTCAATAATTAAGAGTAAATTTTACAAAATATAAACCGTTAAAACGGTTAATATATCTATACATTTATTTTTAAACACCTCGTTTCAACGAGGTGTTAATGATACTATCTTATTAACCCCTTGATTTATCAAAGGGACTAAGGAGTATCAATTGCTGTTAATAACCGTTTTAACGGTTTTAACAATTAACACCATTACTTTTTGAGAGGATACAAAAAAAATAACGATTTTAATATGAATGATAAAAAAATTTTAGGAACAGAAAAATATGATGCTGATAGCATTCGTGTGTTAGAGGGCTTGGAAGCCGTTAGAAAAAGACCTGCAATGTTTATAGGTGATACAAGTACCAGAGGTTTACATCATCTTGTAAATGAAGTAGTTGATAATTCTATTGATGAAGCATTAGCCGGCTATTGCAACAAGATTGAATTGTTTATTCATGAAGATAACTCAATAACTGTTAAAGATAATGGAAGAGGCATCCCAACCGAAATGCATGAAAAAGAACACAGGTCAGCATTAGAAGTTGTTATGACAATTTTACATGCTGGTGGCAAGTTTGATAAAGGGTCATATAAAGTATCAGGAGGATTGCATGGAGTAGGTGTATCTTGTGTAAATGCTCTGTCTTCTGAATTAGAAGCTAAAATATATAGAAACGGTAAAATATTTGTTCAGGAATATGCTTTTGGTAAACCTTTGTATGATGTAAAAATTATAGGAGACACATCTCAGACAGGAACAGAAATCCATTTTATCCCTGATAATACTATATTTACAGTTACTACATATAGTTATGATACACTTTCAACTCGTTTAAGGGAATTGTCTTTTCTTAACAAGGGAGTTTCTCTTTCAATAACAGACCTTCGCGAAAAAGATGAACAAGGTAATTATTTAAAAGATACTTTTTTATCAGAAAAAGGTCTTATAGAATTTATAGAATACTTAGATGTTAACAGGGAAAAACTGATGGAGAATCCTATTTATATGGAAGGTGAAAAAAATGATGTGCCTATTGAGATAGCTATGCAATATAATACTTCTTTTTCTGAAAATGTGCATTCTTATGTTAATGATATTAATACTATTGAAGGAGGAACGCATCTGTCAGGATTCAAAAAAGCTTTGACAAGAACATTGAAAAGTTATGCAGACAAATCAAAGATGCTTGAAAAACTTAAATTTGATATTAATGGTGATGATTTTCGTGAAGGATTGACAGCAATTATTTCAGTAAAAGTACAAGAACCACAATTTGAAGGTCAGACAAAGACCAAACTTGGTAATTCAGAGGTGGTGGGAATAGTAGATAATCTTGTCAGCAAGTTACTTGGCAATTATCTTGAAGAGAATCCAAAAGAAGCAAGAACTATTGTTAATAAAGTGATTTTAGCTGCTACAGCGAGACATGCAGCAAGAAAAGCCCGTGAATTAGTACAAAGAAAAAATGTGCTCTCTAATTCCGGATTACCAGGTAAACTTTCAGATTGTTCTGAAAAAGATCCGAGTTTAAGTGAAATATATATTGTTGAAGGTGATTCTGCTGGTGGCACTGCCAAACAAGGACGAGACAGAAAATTTCAAGCTATATTACCTTTAAGAGGGAAAATACTTAATGTTGAAAAAGCTATGCCACACAGGATTTTTGAAAATGAAGAGATAAGAAACATGTTTACTGCATTAGGTGTATCTATTGGAACAGAAGAAGATTCTAAAGCCCTTAATATAGAAAAATTAAGATACCATAAAATTATAATTATGACAGATGCCGACGTTGACGGTAGCCATATAGCAACTCTTATACTTACTTTTTTCTTCCGATATATGAAAGGACTTCTTGAAAATGGTTATGTTTATATAGCAACACCTCCTTTATATCTTATCAAAAAAGGGAAAAATATGAAATATTGCTGGACAGAAGAAGAACGCAAACAAATAATTAACGAGATGTCTGAAAACAGTAATGAAACAGGACTTCATATACAACGTTATAAAGGTCTCGGTGAGATGAATGCAGAACAACTATGGCATACAACTATGGACCCTGAATTCCGTACTTTACGACAGGTTAATATAGAAAATGATGTTGAAACTGACCGTATATTTTCTATGTTAATGGGTGGTGACGTGCCGCCAAGAAGAGAATTTATTGAAAAAAATGCTAAATATGCTAATATTGATGCATAATTGTTTTTATACTTCAAGCGGTTAAAATTTTAAATCAATATTAATAACAACTAAATAAAAAGTCAGCCCGCTACCGCACGATTGTATCCTGTGGTTTAGAAACAGAAATAATAATTTAACGTTAGTTAATAAAAACAATAATTTTTATTACATTTGAATCATAAGTGGTAATTACAAATTTCATAATCCCGAAGGAATTTATTTTGTAAGTTTTGCAGTAGTTGAATGGTTAGATGTATTTACAAGAAACGAATATAAAGACATAATAATTGATAGTTTACATTATTGCCAAAAAGAAAAAGGAATGAAAGTTTTTGCATGGTGTATAATGACTAATCATATTCATCTTATTTTTAGAAGTGTTAATGGACAAAGACCTGAATTACTTCTATGAGATTTCAAACGATATACAAGTAAGGCGATAGTTCAAATGATTATAGATAACCCAAAAGAGAGTAGAAAAAAATGGTTAATTGACCAGTTTTTAAAAACAGGTGCTAAGTCTACAAACGTAAATAAATATCAATTTTGGAGACATGACAATAAACCAATAGAATTGTGGAGTAATAAAGTTATTGATGAAAAAATTAATTATATTCATAATAATCCTGTAGAAAAAGGATTGGTTTTTAGACCTGAAGATTATATTTATAGTAGTGCAATAGATTATAGTGGAGAAAAAGGAATATTAGATAATGTTATTGTTATTAAATAAAAAAATAAAGACCACACGATACAATCGTGCGGTAGCTGGTCAGTAGCGGGTTCATCGCGGTTAAATATTAAATTGTTACAAAATGACTTTTTATACTGAACTCATTAATTAATAGAAAAATATTAAAAAAAAATTGAAACTTTTTAAAGAAATCTGTAACCAAATATTATTATTTTACGTTATATATATATTAATACTTTATAATTTTTAAAGATAACAATCGGCATATACACCATTTAGCCATTTATTAAAAACAATAAAAAAAAATATGATTTATCATTTTTTTAAACCTCTGTATCCATTACTATCAATGGTAAAGCCGGGGATAGGGGGTATTATATATTCATCAAACAGGTTTATTATAGTTGCCGGTATATTAATCTGTTTATTAAACAGTTTAAATTCTTTTGCTGCTGATATAACATCTACACAGACAGGAAACTGGAACGTTGGAACAACGTGGATTGGTGGCGTTGCACCTGTAGCAGGTGATAACGCTACTATTGCCAATGGAGATACAGTAACAGTAACTGCTGATGCTACTATTAATCTTTTAACTATTGATAATGGTGGTGTTTTAACAGTTAATGCAACAAAATCATTAACAGCTAACGGGGATTTAACTATTAATGGCGGTCTTATATTAAAATCAGATGCAACAGGCACGGCAACATTAATTGATAATGGTACTATTAGTGGCTCAGGCACAGTAACAGCACAACGTTATTTATCAGGTGCTGTCTATCATTATGTTTCAGCTCCCATAAGCAGTGCAAACACCAGTTTGTTTTCCGGTGCGCATAGATTTTACTTATGGGATGAACCAATAAGCTCTAATGATACTGTTGCTTCATGGCAAACACCAGCAGGCAACATGGATACTATGAAAGGTTATGCAGTAGAATTTTTAGGAAACACTGTTATAAATTATACAGGAGTTGCAACAGAGTTGAACACAGGACCTTATAATATAACTGTTACAAATACAGATGGCATAATGCTACCAAATAAAGAAGGATGGAACCTTGTTGGGAATCCTTATCCTTCGGCAGTTGACTGGGATGATGCAGGATGGACTATAACAAATGTTGATAACGCAATATATTTTTTTAAAGGTTCTGACTTTAACTATGCTTCTTATGTTGGTGGCGCCGGAATAAATGGAGGCACACAATATATACCTGCTATGCAGGGATTTTTTGTGAAATGTAATAATGTGGGAGGCAGTGGAACATTAGAAATAACTAATTCTGTAAGAGTTATTAATTCTCAGGCATACTGGAAAGAAAATAAAACCGAACAAAACAACATATTAAAATTAAAAGCAGAAGGAAATGGCTATAGCGATGAGACAGTTGTGCGATTTGATGCTTCTTCTACTAATGAATTTGACAGTGATTATGATGCTTATAAATTATTAAGCTCTAATGAAAATGTGCCTCAGATATATACAAAACTTTCAAATGGCACTATATTATCAATAAATACACTGGCACCTCTGACAGAAAATTTATCAATGCCATTAATTTTCAGAGCAGGAGTTACAGGTGAATATACTTTAAATGTTGCAGATATTAATTTTGACCCATCCATTTCTGTATTACTGGAAGATACACAGGAAGATGTGATAATGGACTTACAAACCACACCGGATTATACATTTAACATAAGCACAGGAACTTTTGCAAACAGATTTATAATACACTTTTCTTTAACAACAGGGGTTAATGATTACTCAGAAGACAATAATTTAAGTCCTTATATTTATTCTGAACAAAATAATATTTATGTTGTGTTTAACACATCAAAATCAATAAAAGGAAAAATTACAGTATATGATATTTTAGGAAGAGAAATAATAAAAAAAGATATTGATAAATTAAACAAATTAAGTATTAATAATGTAAAAGGACTATATATTGTAAAAGTATTAACAGATAATAATGTTTATACAAAAAAAATTATTATAAATAAATAACTGATGTTTCCCATAACTGCAAAACATCAGTTATTTAATACACAAAAAGCACACTGGCACAAGAAAAAAACTTAATGTAAAAATACATTTTAACATTTATAGAAAAAAATATATATAAAAAAATTGAAACTTTTAAAAAAAATACTTGCTATTTTAAAAAAAAAGATTATCTTTGTATAGAATAATGATTAAATTAAGTTAAAAAATAATCTGAAACTAAATATTGTTTAATTATGTATACGTAACTTTACATACATAAATATATGTAAATATATAATAGTATTTTATAAATCATTATTTCAATGTATAATGTATTATTTAGATATTAAACAATACAAATTATTTCATATACAAGTTATTACAACAATACTATAAATAAAAAATTGTATGTTTTATTATTCCCAAAAATATCTGTATCTTTTGCTATCACTAATAGAGAGGGGAATTATATGTTCAATAAATAGGTTTATTATAGTTACCGGTATATTAATTTGTTTATTAAACAGTTTAAATTCTTATGCTGCTGACATAACTTCTGCACAAACAGGAGACTGGGATGATGGAAACACATGGGTGGGAGGTGTAGTTCCCGGTGCTGCAGATAACGCTACTATTGCTAATGGACATACCGTTACTCTGGGATCTCCCAATACTATTATTACTAACCTGACCATTCAATCCGGTGCTCTTCTTAATGATGATAATAAACCGGGTTTTACTGTTACAGGAGATTTTACACTGAACGGAGAATTCTGGTGTACAAGAGATATTACATTAAGCGGAACAAATACTACTATTGACGGCACAGGCATAAAAACAAAAGCAGTTTATCAGGCTGCTGTTGGTGATATAATCATCAGCGGAGGCAATAAAACAATATTGTCTTCTGCGGACCTTACTATTGCAAGAGGTGATATTATTATAAATACAGGTGTTACAGTTATTAATAATGGTATAATAATAACCGGAACAGACGATGAAGGTAATATCAACGGACAAGATGCTTCTTCTACATGGACACAAGGCAGTGATTCTAAATTAAATTATTGCTGGAATGACGGTGACCTTGCTCCTATGCAGACAGGAATCTTTAATGCTTCAGCTAATGGTAATACGGTAAATTATACTAAATTTGGTTATGTAGAATTCGCAATGCCTGATGACGGCTCATATTATAATTTGGAAATTAAAGGTTCTGATGAAAAACGATTATTGGAAAATGCCATAATTCAAGGTAATTTAACTATTACAAGCTGGCTTAATCCTGATGGATTTGATATTACCATAGGTGGAAATTGGACCAACTCAGGCATCTTTACACATGGTGGTGTTACCACTGTAACCTTTAACGGCTCAGAAAACCAGACCATTACAAATAGCTCCGGAGAAGAATTCTGGAACCTAACTGTTAATAAATCAGGTGCCACTTTAATTATTGATGATAATGTGGAAGTATCTCCCGGAGGTGGTGGAGTCCTTACTATGACACAGGGAAATATACTGGTAAATTCCGGCAATATCCTTACATTAGGCAACTCATGTGTTGAAAACACACTAAATCATACTTCCGGTTTTATAGTTGGACCATTTCAAAGAGGTATTGCTAATCCCGGGACATTTCTGTTTCCTGCTGGCACATTTGGCTCTCCTGATTATTTCCGCCCTGCTTACGTAACAATTAATACTCTAACTGCTTGCGGTTCTTTAACAGGAGAATTTGTAACTGAGGATCCCGGAACAGACGGACTGGCTTTACGCGATGGTCTCCCTCTGCCTGATAGTGTCCGTGGCACCTTTTCCGAAGGATACTGGGTGTTAAAACCTAATTCAAATTTTTCCTGCTCAGATTACAACCTTGAGATTGTTGGCAATGGCTTTGACAGTTACACAATTAATTCAACAACACGTATCCTGAAAAGAGCTGGTTCATCTGATCCATGGACCGTAGATGGAAGTCATACTACTGCTAACCCGGATACTGTTTATCGTAATACCTTAACAGGTGGCTTTTCCCACTTCTGTTTTGGCGACACTACAAATTGTAACCCGCCAAATACATCTCCCATATCCGGTCCTGATTCTGTTTGTACAGGTGATACTGTAAATTATTCTGTTACAAATACTCCGGGTTCATCTTATGATTGGACCGTTGAAAATGGTGACATTATTACTCTTGAAACTGATCAAATAACTGTAGTATGGGGAAATACAGGAGGTATAAGTACCGTTCAGGTTATTGAGGATAATGGCTGCACACAGGGCTCTGCTGTTACAAAAAATGTTGATGTCCATCCTTTGCCTACATCTTCTATAAATGGAATTATAAGTACAGATAAATATTCTACAGAAATATATTCTGTAACAGAAAGAACAGGGTATTCATATAACTGGTATGTATCAGGTGGCTTAATTACTTCAGGAAATGGTACAGATAGCATAACTGTTGACTGGGGAGAAGAAGGCACAGGACTTGTCCAGTGTATTGCAGGTTCAACCTGTGGTTCAGCCGATCCTGTTGTATTAAGTGTTACTATTTATGGTTCTATTATTAGTGTCCAATCCGGATTCTGGGATGATCCTTCTACATGGAATTGTAATTGTGTTCCTAGTGAGTCAAATAGTGCTATTGTTAATAATAACCATATAGTTACATTACCAGGTGGTTTTACAAGAAGGATCACTAACTTTACAATAAGAGCTACAGGTGAATTAGATGATGATAGCAGAGATTTTATGGTTCATGGTAATTTCATAATCAATGGTACATTTTCAGGTGGTGGCATATTATATTTGGATGGTTCAGATACTTATATTGGTGGGACAGGAACAATAAGTAAAGGAAGCGACATACAGATACAGGGTGGAAATAAAACAATACTCTCGTCTGCTGACCTCTCTGTCCCTAATGCTACAATAACTCTGTCCTTGGTTGATGTTACAAATAACGGTATAATTACAATAAACAATAATATTCTTGGCAATGCAGGAACAGAAAATTGGACTAATGCCGGTAATTCAACTTTAAATTACGGAGGAACAGATTTAAGTTCTATTGGTGCATTTTTTGCTTCTGCTTCTGATAATACAGTTAATTATTACAGCAATAGCGTAAATCAAACTATTAAATGCACACAAAATGGTCAGTATTGGCATCTTATTACATCAGGAACTAGTATCAAAACATTAGAATGTGATATTAACATTGATGGTAATTTATCTGTTTACGGTTCCAGCCAATTTGATGTCAGTAGTTATAATATTACAATTGCAGGAAACTGGACAGATACAAGTTATAATGCTGATGCTTTCTTTGAAAGAACTCAAACTGTAACTTTTAATAGTTCTGTTAACCAGCGTATAATCTGTCCGGGTGGAGAATCGTTCTATAATCTTACTATTGCAAAATCAGGCGGTAGTTTGATATTAAAAAATGATGTTACTGTTTCCAGTACTGCAGGTGGAATGCTTACACTTACTTCTGGTATTATCAAAACAGGCTCAAATACTTTAACTCTTGGCACAGGCATTGCCAACGAAAGCATTGGCGATTTGTCTTACAGCTCAGGATGGATAGCCGGAAAGTTTCAAAGATGGATAAATACAACAGGTAATTTCTATCTGTTCCCTATCGGCACATTATCTTATTACCGTGGTGATTCTATTCAGTTTAATGCTCTTACAGGCGGCTTACTTGTCAGTGAATTTGTCGCGACAAATCCCGGCACAGCCGGATTATATTTAGTTGAAGGCACAGACAGTATTTATAATACATTTACCGAGGGCTACTGGCAATTGACAGCAACCGACGGCTTATCATCCGGTGATTATGATTTACGACTGACAGGAAATGGATTTTCAAGCTATACTATTGACCCGGAAACCAGAATATTATACCGTGCTAATGCTTCAGGCGACTGGTCTCTTAAAGGTAATCATCAGGCAGCAACAGCAAATACTGCAAAACGAAATGGAATTACCAGCTCATTAGCCCAATACTGCTTTGGTGATAACACACCTTGTACTCCACCTGCAAATACTATAAGTGGTGCTGATTCGGTTTGTACTAATAGTGCAGGAGAACAATATACAATTACGGACCATACGCCTAATATATATACATGGTTATGTACTGGCGGAACAATTAATCCTGCACCATCACCTGATGATGATACTATTTATGTTGACTGGGGTTCTACAGGAGAAACAGGAAAAGTGCAAATGGTTGAAAAAGATAATTGCGGTAATGGCGATACTGTTACCCTTAATGTTAATATTCATCCTTTGCCTGCTTCTTCAATAACAGGTAAAACAACGGGTCTCAGCCAGTATGGTTCGGATGAACCTTATACTGTTGTCCCCTGCAGACCCGGATATTCTTATGAATGGTCTGTTGCACAAAACGGCGGGACAATACTTTCCGGCAAGGTTCGTGTACTATTACTATAAAATGGGATTCTACAGGTCTGGATACTGTCAGTGTTATTCCTTATGTTCCGGGTTGCGACTCTGCTGACGCTGTTGAACTGCCTGTTAATATTTATGGAACAATAGTCAGCATACAATCAGGCGACTGGGATGATACATTAACATGGAATTGTAACTGTGAACCATTAGCTGTTGATAATGTTGTTATTGATACAGGACATACTGTTACTCTTAACGAAAATGATACTATAAACTTTTTTATTATATCAGACAGTGCTACATTAAATAATAATGGTTACGACTTTTGGGTTACTTATGAATATACTGTAAATGGAACTCATACCGGTAACGGGGATATTTATTTAAATGGCAATGGTGTTTCTATTAGTGGATATGGAACCATTAGCAATACAGGTAACCTGCAGATTGACAGTAATAAGAATATCTATACAAGTGCAGATATTACAAGAATAAATGGACAGACAACAATTGGCGCAGGATTTACCGTTACTAATAATGGTATATTTACCAACACTACTGATATTATCGGAGAAGGAGCAGCAAGTACTTGGATTAACAGCAATAATGCCACATTGAATATTGGAGGTACTATGCTATCTACCGGTACTTTAGATGCCTCTGCCTTAGATAATACAGTAAATTATAATGCCAGTGTAGTCCAAACTATAAAATGCCCCGGTGGCGGACAATATTATAATCTTACCTGTTCCGGTTCAAATATAAAAACTCTTGAGTGTAATATTAATGTTGATGGTAATCTTAAGATATTAGAATCGTCTCAACTTGACGTTGATGCTGCTAATGATTACAGCATCACCCTTGCAGGCAACTGGCTTGACTCCAGCTCCAGTGCCATCCCTTTTATAGAACAACAAGGTTTAGTTACTCTTGATGATGCCGGATCTCAATCTATATATGCCTCTTCTAATGAAATTTATTATGATCTTACGATTAATAACGGAGGACTTATCCTTAATAATAATGTTACGGTCTCTAATACCCTTACAATGACTTTAGGTAACATTAATGCCGGAACTGATACACTTATTCTTGGTATCAATACAACTAATATAGGTACATTGATTCATTCTTCAGATAATACAATTATTGGCAAATTCCAGCGGTGGATAAATTCTGCAGGTATGAATATCCTTTACCCTATTGGTACATCTTCAGATTACCGTCCGGCTCTTGTCAATTTTACAAACCTTACAAGTGGTTCTCTGCTAAGTGAATTTATTGTTTCTAACCCAGGCAACAACGGATTACCTATGACCGACGGTCCTTATGTCATTGGAAATGCTTTTACCGAAGGTTACTGGCGACTTGACGCCTTTAACTCCCTTGCAAGTAGTGATTATGACCTTGATTTAGTCGGAACAAACTTTTCCAGTTACTCTATTGTAGAAAAAACACATCTGATAAGACGTGTTGATGCAACAAGTGGATGGGATACTACTAATGCCGGCTCTCACATAAATGCAGTCGGAGATACTGTGAAAAGAAAAAATTTAAACAATATATCCAACTATGAATTTGGCTTTGGCGATACTACCGGCTGCTCCAACTATCCTCCTACTTCTGCTATAACAGGAAAAGATTCTGTTTGCCAGGGACAGACAGGAGTAATCTATTATGTTGAAGACCACCCGCCTAATACATACATCTGGCAGCTTATTCCTTCTTCTTCCTGTTCAATTGTCGCAGATAATGGTGATAGTATTACTGTTGACTGGGGTACAACAGGTCAGACCGCTATTGTAAGAGTAGTTGAAATAGATGATTGTCATAGCAGAGACCCTGTTGACAAGTCAGTAGATATTCATGTATTCCCTACTTCTTCTATTTCCGGCAGTGATATTGTCGGGGAATATACCTCAAACCCATATTCAGTCACAGATAATGGTTATACGTATACCTGGAGTATTCTTGGTGATAGTGGTATAGTTGCTACAGGTCAGGGAACTGCAAACATTACTGTTGACTGGCTGGGACAAAATGATGATACACTTCAGGTTATTGCAAGTAATGGTGGATGTGGAACTGATACTGCTATTCTGAAAGTTGCTATTCACGGAAATATTATAAGTGTCCAGACAGGAAACTGGACTGATATAAATACATGGAACTGCAATTGTGTGCCTGAACCTACGGATAATGTTATTATTGATACATTACATACTGTTACTCTAACTCATAATGATACTATAAATGGTCTGACTATTAATGCCGGTGGCACACTGGACAATGCAACATATTACATAAGAGTTACAGGTAATTATACTGTTAACGGAACACATACCGGAAGCGGGGATATTAACCTTGCAGGTAATAATACTACAATTGACGGAACAGGGACTATTAGCACTTCCGGAACATTCTACGTTCAAAATTATGATAAAATTATTTTATCAACTGCCTGTTTAATCCGCTCCGGCAACTTTAGTATATCTAATGGCAAAACAGTAACCAATAATGGTGCAATAACCATTGATGGAAATATTAGTGGTGGTGCTACATCAAAATGGAACAACAATGCTAATTCTTATCTTGGTATTACAGGCATACTTTTATCAACAGGTATTCTTAATGCTTCAGGAACAAGTGATACTGTAGAATATAACGGAGGTGGCAATCAGACAATAAAAATGTCAGCACCCAACTATTACCACCTGCTTCTGTCCAATAGCAACACCAAAACACTTGCCGATATCACAGATATAAACGGTGAGCTAGTAATCAAAAATACAGTAACTATGGATTGCTCCGGTAAAAACTTCAGTTTAGCCGGTAATTTCACTAATAACGGTAACTTCAATGCCGGCACCAATACAGTTACTTTTGATGGAAACACAACTATAGGTGGTGCATCTGTTGATACTTTCAATAATATTATAATTTCTAATACATTGAAAGGTCCATTAGGTAATTTATATATTGAGGGTAACTGGGCTAATAACGGCACTTATAATCACAACAGCGGAAAAGTTATATTTCCTTCTGTAACTACTGTGAGCGGGAGTTCTGTTACTAATTTTAATAATATAGAAATAACCAGTATAGGAAATCTGACAGGTCATTCTACAAATATGGGAGTAGCAGGTAGTTGGATAAATGATAATGTTTTTAATCACAATAACGGAACAGTAACTTTTAACGGAAACACAACCATAGGCGGCACATCTGTTACTAATTTTAATAATATAGAAATAACCAATACGGGAAATCTGACTGGTCATTCTACAAATATGGGAGTAGCAGGTAGTTGGATAAAAGATAATGTTTTTAATCACAATAACGGAACAGTAACTTTTAACGGAAACACAACCATAGGCGGCACATCTGCTACTACTTTTAATAATATAGAAATAGTTGATACAGGAAACTTGACCGGTTACAACGGAAATATGTGGATAGAGGGTAACTGGGCTAATAATGGCACCTATAATCATAACAGCGGAAAAGTGATATTCCCTTCTGTAACTAATGTGAGCGGGAGTTCTGTTACTAATTTTAATCATGTAGAAATAACTAATACAGGAAATTTAACAGCTCATCCCGAAAATATGGGTGTAGCAGGTATATGGACAAGAGATAATGTTTTTAATCCCAATGGAGGAACAGTAACTTTTAACGGATTCTCCAATATAGGAGGATCTGTTACCAACACCTTTAACAATGTTGATATTATTTTCGGAGCAACTGTAATAGCACCTGCAGCCATTATGAATATTACAGGGAACCTGAGTAATGACGGAACATATACGCATAGTAGCGGACAGGTAAACTTTAACGGCACAGATACAATATCAGGAAATTCCATGATTAACTTTAATAACATAACAATTACAGGTACGTTAATTGCTCATTCCGACAGCATGCAGATGAATGGTAACTGGATAAACAACGGAACATTTACACATAACAACGGAAAAGTTAGGGTTAGCGGTATAACTACAATATTCGGGTCAGGAACAAATAATTTTAATCATCTTACCATTACAGGAACCCTTAACAATGCAGCCGGAGACACTATTGGTGTAGCCGGTGACTGGAACAATAGCGGTACTTTTACACATAACAACGGAACTGTGATTTTTAATGGTGACTTTGTTCAATCTATTCAAGGAACCAACATCACTTCTTTTTATGATTTAACTGTCAATAACTCTTCTGATGGAATTGTTATTAACAAAAACATTATTGTTAAAGATACATTACAACTAATTGATGGAGATGTTAATTTAAAAGATGACAGTATTGATTTAGGCACAACAGGAATATTAACAGGCGAAACAGAAGGAAACCGAATAAAAGTAGGGGACCCAATGAATAATACAGGCATAATTAAAACAACAAAAACTGTTAACAATGTAATAGATTTTAACCCTGTAAATCTTGGTTTAAAAATAACCACAGACCAAGATCTTGGCACAATAACAATAGTTCGTGGTCATCAGAGGCAACAAGGCACTGGCTCATTCACAGCAAATTATGGTATTGCCAGATATTTTGATATTCCAGGAATAGGTGAAATTGACAGTTCAAATATTAATATAAAACTTAAATATTGGGATGCAGAATTATCAGGACATATAGAAGCTAATCTTGTGCAGTATCAGTATGTAACACAATCATCAAATACCTGGTGGACTAACTTAACAGGAATAGTAGATACTATCGCAAATTTATACACACCTGCAAATAACCCTTATAGTTCTTATATTTACGGTTCAGCATATTCAGCTATAATTTTTAATGACAGATTTACGCTTGGCTCAACAGATATTCCTTTACCAATAGAACTATTAAACTTTGATGCTGTATTAACCGGAGATATTGTTGAACTAACATGGACAACAGCATCAGAAATAAATAATGATTATTTTACTGTTGAAAAAACCAAAGATGGAAAAACTTTTAAACAGGTAGCAATAATAAAAGGTGCAGGAACCAGTAAAGAAATCATTAATTATTTTGCTATTGATGAAAATCCTTATCAGTATATATCTTACTACCGGTTAAAACAAACTGATTATGATGGAAAATATAAATATTCCGACTTGGTTAGTATAAATAATCCACATAAATATAACTATAATAATAATGGCTTAATAGTATATCCAAATCCTTCAAAAAGTAAAAATTTTTATATAAAAATAAACAAGCAAGTAATAAATAAAGAGATATTAATTAATATTTATGATATATTTGGTAAAGAATGTTATTCTGAAACTGTATTTTTTGACAAAAACAATATAGTTGAGATTCGTCCAAATAAAGAATTACATCCCGGTATTTATCTAATTGCTGCTTATGGTAAAAATTATTATTCGGCTGCAAGATTAATAATAGAATAATATTTTTGCACAAGAAAAGTTATTTAAGGGGACTTCTAATAATAACAATCTTTAAAGAAAAATATGTTTTTTTTCATAATCCCCTTATTTATTTATCTATATATTGAATAAGTAATCTGATTTTAATTAATCCTTTTTGTTTACTGGCATCTTCAAGTGCAACGCCAAGAATCATTCCTGATTTTGTTGATTTCATTGCAACTCCCCGAGTATTTGAAGATGTAACAGGGTCACCTGCTTTAATTGGTCCACATTTTTTGATAATTTTGTTAATCTCATATTTTTTAGAGTGGACTTACATAATTATTTAAAATTTATACATTGCTATCCAATCAAACTTCAGTTTTGAAACATCTTTAGAGACAACTACCTTAAAACCGTTTACATTTTTTTTTGCAATACTCAATATAACAGCAGGATTATTGCTGGTAATAGTTATTAGAGGTATATTGCCTTTGAGTTCGTTTTTAAAAACTTCGGAAAAATCAACCCAAATTTCCGTTCCTTTCATCTCTGCTGAGCCGCCATCAAAAATTTGCTTTAGTTTGGTATTTTCACTGGTTCCTGGTGGTGTATAAAAGGCTCTGTTTATGTTTACAACGATTTTTCCCTCTCCACTTTCCAGATTACTCATAGAGAAACCAATGATTGGCCCCGATTTAGTTGCTTTCATTCCATAGCCGGCTTTATTTGATGATGTTATTGGATCACCTGGTTGGATTGGACCATTTTCTGTTGTAACCAAAACCCGAACACGACCTGCAAGAGTGATAGGTGAACCTTGATCACCAGCACTTTTTGGGTTAAACTTACTAAGTATTTCTTTTCTTCGTTGCCATATTGGGTTGCTATCGTCAGGCCGTCTATCTTCAGACATTAATTTCATGAGTTCCTTATGATCTTGCCTGTATTCATCAGCATGTTCTGTTGGTCCTATATAAATTGCCGGGTTTTCTGATTTTACCCCAATAAGAGCAAAATCATAAGCCTTTTCACTTATTTTAACCCGTGTATATTTAGGATCATCACTCGGTTGACTTAATGAAACAAGAGCCGCTTTAGGTATTTTGCCATCATCGGGATACATCTCTGCGATATCCCAATAGTTATCAGCATATATGTCACCATTAAAATATCCTGCCCAATCTGCTGCTACGTTTTCACAAGCGCCATAAACACCATAATCAGCAAAACCAGCATCATCATAAGCATAGCCATATACACCTATACCACCATCGTCGCATCTTCCAAGTACACCAGTGCCGCCGTTATAAGTTGTTCTACCCCAGTGCCCTGTCCATACATCAGAATGCCCGGTTGTAGCACAATAATTAGCAGAACCTGTTGTTACACCTACCATTGCTACCCTGTCAGCTTGTCCACTAATAAAATAAGCTGCACCACCGCCAGCACCAGAACCAGTCATTGCTCCTACATATCCTAAATAGCCATTTGTTATTGAACCGCTGGGTTGATAAACATGCAATTTCCCATTAGGGGTAGTTGTTCCAATGCCGACATTAGTTCCATTATCATAAATCTGGCTACATACAGCTGATGTCCCATCTGATTTGATAACAGTATTTGCTGTAGCACATCCTACTGGACCTGCTGGTCCTGTTGGTCCTGTTGCTCCGTCTGTTCCGTCTGCACCGTCTGCTCCTGACGGTCCTGATGGACCTGCTGCACCGTCAGCGCCATCTGCTCCTGACGGTCCTGATGGACCTGCTGCACCGTCAGCCCCATCTGCTCCTGACGGTCCTGATGGACCTGCTGCAC
>Ga0265594_1000150_pt1 | contig 55771 bp, 60 predicted proteins | sample saktaG_11_FD_190147 | JGI IMG/M metagenome (GOLD analysis project Ga0265594, IMG submission 190147) | Saline water microbial communities from Sakinaw Lake, British Columbia, Canada - sak_2011_5_24_80m | ecosystem: Environmental > Aquatic > Non-marine Saline and Alkaline > Saline ...
CTTTTAATTAAAGCTAAGCAGCAAAAAATCAACCTTCCCATGGATTCTGTTAAATTGATTGCCAGCAATATTGAAGACACTAGAAGACTGGAGGGTTTTCTAATCAGATTGATTACAGAAGCAAAACTGAAAGAACAATCTATAACACCAGGGTTTGTCAACGCTTTGCTCGGACGGGTCAGTGAACCAAAAGAAAGAAAGGTGGTTCGGCCAAAAGAAGCCCTAGAAGTAATAGCTGATCATTTTAATGTCAAACTTTCTCAAATCAAAGGCGAACGAAGATTAAAAAAATTTGTCCTGCCAAGACAAATTTTGATGTACCTTCTTCGACATGACTTAAGAATGAACTTAATGGAAATCGGCGAATTTTTGGGTGGCCGCGACCATACTACCGTTATGTATGGCGTGGAAAAAATCACTCGAGAATTGCCTAATTCAGAAGATTTAAGAGTAACTTTGGCAGAAATAAAAAAAAGGCTTTATAATTAAAAATTATGGGGATAACTTGTGGAAAACAAGTTAAAAGTAATTGTGAATAAGTTTGGGGACAAAGTAAAAATTTTTGTTAATTTGTGGAAAAACGAATTTTGTTTTTCCACATATCCTGAAAATAAAATGCCAAAAACAAATCTATTTTCCACCTATCAACATTACTATTACTACTATATTATTATATATAATTAGAACACGAACTGAAAAACGTGATATAATAATTTTAATGAAAGTTTCAGTTTTACAGGAAAATTTGGTTAAAGGATTGTCTGTCACCAGTCGTTCAACCACTACCAAGTCACAATTACCAGTTTTAGGTAATATTCTTCTAGCTACTAAAAAAGGTAAATTAAAACTTTCGGCAACAGATTTGGAAACTGGCGTTAATTTTTATCTTGGAGCCAAAGTAGAGAAAGAAGGCGCTATTACTATTCCGTCTAAGGTTTTGCTTGAATTTGTTTCTTCTTTATCAGCTGGAAAGGTTGATCTAGAGGTGAAGGGTGATTCTTTGCGGCTTTCGTCTGGTAATTTCAAAGCGGAAATTAATGGTATCGGCGCGGCTGAATTTCCCAAGATTTCTGGTTTTAGCGGCCAGCCAAGTTTGGTTTTTGAAATGAAAGATTTTAAGGAAATGGTCGATCAGGTGGTTTTCGCGGCCGCCACTGATGAAGGCAGGCCAGTTTTGACTGGTGTTAGATTAGCGATGGGAAGTAATGGTTTAGTTTTGGCGGCTACTGATGGTTATCGTTTATCGGTAAAAAAAATAAAAGATTTTAAATTTAAGGAATTAAAAAAAGCTTTAATTATACCGGCGAGGACATTGCAGGAAGTAGCTAGAATAAAAGATGAAGGCAAAGTAAAAATTTTGTTAATGAAAAAAAACAATCAGATGGTTTTTGGTTTCGAGGATGTTGAAGTAGTCACTCGTCTTATTGAAGGAGACTTTCCTTCTTTTGAGAAAATTATTCCTGAGGAAAAAAAGACGAGCTTGATCGTAGAAAGAGAAGAAATGATGAAAGCAGTGAAGATTGCGGCTATTTTTGCCCGGGAAACAGTTAATATAGTTAAATTTCAAATTTCAAATGACAAGTTACAAATTAGTGCTAATGCGCCCCAAGTTGGTAGTAATGTTAGCGAGATTGAAGTTAAAACTGAAGGCGAGGAAAACAAAATTGCCTTTAATTTTCGCTATCTTTTGGATTTCTTAAATTCTGTTTCTGATGAAGAGATTATTTTTGAAATGACTGGTCCTTTGAACCCCGGAGTTTTTAAGCCAAAAGACGATGTTTCTTTATTGCATGTTATCATGCCGGTTAGAATCCAGAAATAGCACATAGGGTATGGCATATGGTGTATAGAGTATGGTTAATGGTTTATGAGCCATTTTTTAAAAGCAGAAGTTCGTTTGACTAAAACTTCGGCTTCTCCATAAAGTTTTTTTCTAGTTTCTTCACCGATGTAATTTCTTTTTCTTGCTCTATATAGGAGAGAAACTGTTTCGTAAGTAGACTTGATAGATATATTGAGAAAATTTTTAAAGTCTTTAACAGATTCGCTTCCTGATCCCTCAGCGATGTTGGTAGGAATAGAGTTTGCCGCTCTTTTTAATTGATCGACCAAATTGAATTTTTCTTCTTGAGGGAAAGTTTTTGTTGTTTCGTAAATTTTATCAGCATAATCATTAGCAAGGTGCCAGATTTCTAATTTTTCAAACTTGAACATTTCTCTCTATCTCCTATTAGCTATTAGCTATAAACTATATTCTATTCGCCATATGCTATATACCATTCGCTATATGCCATTTGCTATACGCTATTCGCTATACTCTATTCTGTGGCTGGAGGGGTCAACTTTTTTTGATCGGATCCAATCAAGAACTTCCTTTTTTATCTTTTCGTTATTTTCTTTTTTCATTTTGACTAGAAGCAAAAGAGGAGCTTCGTAAGCGATCTTAAATTCTTCCGTTTCATAAGGAGTAAAGTTTATCAAAGGATAAAGCTCTTTAGTTATCGCCATTTCTTCTTCGATTACTTCAGCCTCGGTTTGTGTCCTAGTAGTGAAAGACAAGGAATAAATCTCTTTTTCTTGGGAAATGACAGTGAGAGAATATTTGGTTTCAGGTTTAAGAGATTGATTGAGAGTTAAAACAGCAATGGTTTTATTAATTTGAGTTGAATAATCAATTTCCGGAGAAGAAATTACAGAAAAAATCTTTGGCTCACGATTAAAATAAATTTTTAGAGAAGCGTCGATTTCGACATTTTCTGCTTCGTTAACGGGAACAGTGGAAATAATTTGAATTGGCTGTTGTTTTTTAACAAAAAGATTAAAAATAATTAAAGCACTGATAATTAAAACGAGAATAATAATTAAATTTTTTGTCCGCATTTTACTAGTTTTTTCTTAGATAGCCGCAATGGCGGGATACGAGTCGGGATTTAGAAATATCACGGTATTGAACGACGCCATTAGTGCCGATCGCTTCCGCTACTCGGACGAGAAGTAATTCTCCACTTGAGCTTCTATCCGGAGGAGCAATAACAATGGTGACGTGGCCAGTGTTGCTAGCCCTGTCGGCAATGATGTCGCCCGGTTTAATGTTCTCCCAATCGGTTAACAAGGTATAGCCAGGTTGGGTTTTAGTGCAGTAATCTTTGGCATAAAATATGTTTTCAGTGGGAAGATCGTCGTTGGTAGCGGCGACGACAAAGCCGACGCATTGAATATTGTAAAAGCCTTTTTCTCGAAAATCGCCTAAGAGATCAATAATATTGGGTGGAATGGGAAGAGGTTTAGCGTTTTCTAGGCATGTTTTGGCAATTGACCAATTGTCTTTATTAACAACCACGCCGTTCATTTCTTTACGAAGACCAGGGCATTGTTTGAGAGCGCCAACGATTTTTATAGCTAAAGTGACTGAGTCCGGCAGCGGCGGCTGGCCGAGAGTAAGAGTTAGGGTGAGAGATTGAGTTTCTCCTTCTTCAGAAGCAACCGTAACCGTATTGCTGATGTAAGAATCTCTAAATTGGTCATCAGGAGTAATCGTATAACTAGTTTCCCAGTCACTGCCACCTCCCATATCGCCTAAATTCGTTGTTTCGTTTCGATAAACAACAACATCTTCTTTAATTATTTTTATCTTATCGTTTACTTTGACATCATGAAGATCTTTTCCAGAGATAGTGATTTTAAAACCGTAGTTAAGATCTTGACCAATAACTTCATCGTTTTCAAAAATTGTTGTTTCTTGTGCTTCGCCATTAATATCAAAACCTTTTTGAATTTGAATATATTCAGAACCGTATTTTTCTCCTGTGGACATGATATAAGCAGAAGAGGAAGTGATAATAGTGTAGGCGGCAAGACCAGCAATTCCTGCTAAAGAAACAGGGGCAAGAAAAGCGTTAGAAGTGATGATGGCTGAAAAGCCGCCGGCGCCGCCGGCAATTTCTGCGGCCGCTGTTCCGGCGGCTGTTTCAACGGCTGCTGTTGTGGAGCTAAAGATCGAACCAAAAAAGCCTTTAATGCTTAACCAGAGTTTTGTTGCCAATATTCCCAAGCCAGCGCCGGCAACTTGGAATCCGAGCCAGGTTAAGCCGCCGGCAATGACAGAAGGAATAAGAGCAAAAGGACCTAAAAAGCCAAAAGTGGCTTTAAAAACAACAGCGCCTACTTTTATGCCCGCCGGAATGCCGGCCGCTGTTCCTACTCCCCAGCCGGCGATTGCTCCTATGCCGTATGTTTTTGCCCAGTTGAAAATTGCTAAAGCGAGGAGGCCGAAAAGGCCAGCAATTTTTTTCAGGACTTTTTTGAAAAAAGGATAAAAAGCCAAGAATAAAGTGCCTAGTCCGCCAGTGCCGGCGATACCAATTAGTTTTTCCCCCCAGCCCATTAATGTTTGACCGAGCCGTGTTTTACCCAATTTTTCGCCTAAAGAATAGAGAAGTTTGCCAGTCCCTTTTATTCCTTTTTGAATGGTAAAATCAACGATTTTCTTTTTTATCCGGTAAACCGGCCCTCGGTAAAGTCCCCAGGTATCTTTTTTATATAAAAATCCTAAAATACGGCCAATTCCCGGTGTTCTACTGATAATGGCGTCAAAGACTTTCGGTTTAAAGGTAAACTCCCATTTCAAAGCCCATTTTGATTGGAGCCAGTACTTGCCGAAAATAAAAGGAAAATGAAGGAAATAATCAGGGTATTTAATGAAAAAACCAGCGACTGATTTTCCCCAGGAAATGCCGATAAGGTGTTTTTGATAAAAGCGGAAAAGTTTGAATCCGGCAGGATTGCTTTTTTGGAAGATCCGGAGAAATTCAACATAACTTTTAATAGCCTCTTTGTGGCTGGAAGTGAATTTTTTTGTGGTTTCATATGTGTCTTCCCAATGTTTTTGAAATTTGTTGACAAAATTATCCAGCGGCGTTTGAAGTAAAAATGTTTCATCAAGAGTAGCAATACTTCGTAAAACATAAGACGGCAGTCTGCCTAACGGATTACCGTTTTCAATTGATTGATCAACTAAACCGTAGTTGGTTAAAGCAGCTGTTTTAATAGTGCTTATTAATGCCGGCGGAGGCTTTTGAAAATCTTGTTTTAAGCCATCTGCTATTCTTTTGGCGGCTTTTGCTTTTTTGGTTCTCAAAAAAGGAATTGAGTTTCTAAGAGCAATGGATATTTGTGAGAAGGTTCCAATAATAGGCAGTTCTCCGGCTATTCCTCCGCGAAAGGCTGTTCTGCGCAGATGGAATTCAAAAGCATTGCTGAAGGTTTTGATAATGCTGGCTGTTAGTTGACTTTCCGGCTGGGTGAGAAGGAGAGGGTTCTGAGAAAAAAATGTGTTTGAGGAAATGAAACTACTAATGTCCAGAACAAGCAGATTGATTTCTTCATTTGTAAGTCCGAGATTTGTTCGCAGTTCATTAGCAGCTGCCGGTATGTTTAAAAGTTGACGAACAAATTCTTGAATTCTTATTTTGGCCAAAGGGATTGGATCTTCAAAACTTCGGCCCGGATCATAAGCGGGGTTTTCTGCTTTTTTTTCAAGATATTCTCTTCGTTCTGCTGTGAACTTTTTAAGATCGAGAAGTTGAACTTGCTGGTTAAAATTTTCTTTGATTGCTTCATCGCCGGCAAGTTCGGCCGCTGTTTCTTTGCCAATTTTTTCCAGATCGCTTCCTGCGCCCATTGCTTCGGCAGTTTCTTTGGTCATGCCGAAAACTTCTTCAAAATCGCTGTCTGTTAATAGTCCGCCTTTAAGTTCCAGTCCTCTGACAATTGCCGGTTTTAAAATCTTTTCTTCTACTTTATTTTCTTTAACAGCCTGGATTAATTCTTCTTCTGGTATTTCTTCCAGAGCTTGGCTGATTTTATCGCTGGTTTCAGCCAATTGAGGATATGTTCGATTGAGAATTTGGACTGCCTGGCCGATTTCTTTTTGAAGGTATTCAATTTTGGGCCTAATGTCTTTTTCAATTAACTGCTGGTGCCGGTCGATTTCCCATTGAGCATTGATTGCTTTTTGACAGTCTTTAATTTCTTGATCTAATGTCTTTTTAATGACCTTTTCTTTTTTTCCTTCTGCTTTTGCTTTTTCCCAATCTTCGACTAATTTAGGAAGATTGGCTGGGATATTGGCAGTAAGCTCTTCTTCGATTGGCTCTAGGATTTCCCTAATGTCTTCGAAAAAATCAGGATTTTCGATGTCAAACCATTCGCCAGTAGAAGGATCAGGAAAATTGGCTTGAAAAAAGAGGCGCCAGCTTCTTTGTTGAACTCCTAAATAGTCTTCGTCAAAAGGGTTTTCAATGAAATGATCAGCGATTTTTAAAAGAAGTTCCTTATTTTCTCCCACGGCATTCTAATCTTAGCAGAATTTGATGATTTATTGAAGATTAGAAAACCGCTTGTCAGGCTCAGGAGGTAAAGGAATTTTTGGAGCAGGGTTCTTTTCTTCAGGCTTATTTTCTTGATTTTGGTTGGGATCCTTCTGGTCCATTGGACCATCAGGATGACGAGATAGATTTATTTCCTCTTTTACTATTACAGGTTTTTCATTGATTGGTTTAATTTCTTTAATTGGCGGAGGAATTTCTTCTTTTTTCTTCATTTCTGCCACTGTCTTTTTTTTCATCGCTATTAGCTCGGCTGGTTTGGTGGTAATTAGTTTATGTTCTTCTTCCGAAGCGACGACATGAATGGCGACATGGTTTTGACCAGCAAAGAAAAGACCTTGGCCAATATTAGCTGACAAAAGCAAATTTTTCTCCCCTTCCGAAAGATAGAAAACATTGCCTATCTTGTCAATTGCCGCCGGGCTTTGCTTCATCAAAATTTGAATTGAGGAGTTATTGATAATTGCTTTACCATACTTGCTTTCCAAAAAGTCTTCCACATCCTGGGTAATTGTCGTTAAGCCCAAATAATATTTTCTCGCCCTTTTGGCCAGACTGTAAAGGAAAGTGGCAGAATCTTCGTGTTGCATTAAATACCAGGCTTCGTCAACAACCAAAATTCTTTTTTTCATTTCGCTTTTAATTTTATTCCAAATAAAGTCCAAAATAATAAACATTGCCGCGGGTCTAAGTTCTGCTTCCAGGTTTTTAATCCCAAAAACAGTAAAAGGGTTAGTAAACTCAACATTTGATTTTTGATTGAAGATTCCAGCTAAGCTTCCCTTAACATATCTTTCCAAACGATTGGCCAGGGTTTTAGCTTCATTTTCTTCCATACCCATAAGCACTTTATATAAATCTTCCATAAGAGGAGGTTCTTTTTTGTGAGTAGTGGGGTCTTGAGTGATGCCTTTCTGTTTATAAGTGAGAACCAAAGCGCGATCAAGAGAAGCTGATTCATCAGGACTCATTTTACCTATCATTATTTTCAAAAGCGCGTGAAGAGAAAGAATTTTTTGAGCAAGAGGGCTTTCTTCTTCTTTTATCTGAGCAAGATCAAAAGGGTTTATTTTTGCTTGATTGCGAAAGGAAAAATCAATATATGCTCCCTCGACTGCTTTACTAAGTGTTTCATATTCGTTTTCGGGATCAACGACAATAATTTCGGTGCCAAACATTAAAGAACGGAGAATTTCGGTTTTAACACAAAAGCTTTTGCCCGAGCCTGCCTTTCCGAACAAGCAGAGATTCGAATTTTCCATGGAAAAACGATCGAAGATAATTAGCGATCCATTATGTTCGTTAATACCATAAAGAATACCCTTGTTGGCAGAGAGTTCGCTTGAGGCAAAAGGAAAGGTAGTTGCTAAGCAAGTCGTGTCCATGTTTCTGGTAATCATTAATTTGTCATGGCAAACAGGCAGAGTGGTTAAAAAAGCATCTTCCATTTGTAAAGAGGCAGGTTTGGCGACAATCATTAGAGAAGCCATAGTAGCTTCAACTTTTTGGGAAATGGTTTTCAGGCCTTCAATTGATTCTGATGGAATAGTGATATAAAGTCCAAACTGGAAAAACCTTTCTGCGCCTTTGGCTAGTTGTTCTTGCAGTTTCCGGGCATCTTCGAGGCTGATCTTAGTATGGACACTGGGAATTTTACCTCTTTGAACATCTGTTTGGATTTCTGCTTCCATTTCGCCAATCTTTCGTCTGAGTTCATCTAAAATACCTTTTCCTTCAATAGGATAGATAAACATGGCAACATCAAGCGAGCGTTCGAAAGTAATCAGGGGCGCGAGCCAATTCGGAGAAACAAATCTTGGATAGCCGGCGACGAAAAGAGTTCTAAAATAGGTATCATTGATTTTTAAATGATTAAAATCAACCTCAATAGCAGGAGGAGCGATAATATCTTTAATCGAGGTAATGCCTTTGGTTAGTTTTGTAATTGCTTGTTTTGAATCGAGTCCGGATGGGCTGCTTGCCTCGAATTGAGTCTGGACTGACTTCTTTTTTTTAAAAAAAGGCAATTTCATTTTAAGTTTTCCCTTCTAAAATTGGTGTTGTTATTTCTTTAATTTCCGCTAGTTCTTGTTTTTTCCCGGGATTGTAAATAGAATAGAAAAGATTGACTAGTTCTTTTGTTTTTAATTGGTAGCTTTTTATTCCCAGACGATTGAATTGTTTGACCAGATGGTCTTTTTTCGGTGCGAGATTTGTTTTTGCCCTCTGAACGATATATTCCTTAGGATAAGGAAGAGTTTTCTTTTTCTTAATGATTGAGACGGCTGTTTGGACGGTTCCCAATTCCAGAGTAGAAAAAGGGATGACAACATAAAATTTTTTATCCAAGACTTCATTTTTCTTCACTGTTTCTTCTATGAACTGTTTATATTTAGTTAGCTGTTTTTTTAAACTTAGTTTTTTCATTTTTCCTCCTTGCTTGGTTAAAAGTTTCAAATAAGCGCTGATATCTTTTCTTTTTGAGCGAATAAGGATTTGAATTGAAAAAGAGAGTGAGTTTAATAAAGCGGCATAGGCAAAGATCATCGCTTTTTGTTCTTTTTCAGAAAGAAGATCAAAGTTGATAGCGGAGACTTGTAAGACAAGACAACAAGAACCATCTTTGAGAATAATGATATCGTCTCTGATATCTTCGATGGGTAGATGTTCTTGAGTGCTGGCTCTGATTGGGACAGGATTCATGATAAAAATTTCTAATTTCTAATTTCTAAACAAATTCAAAATTCTAAATTCAAATGTTCTAAACAGTTTTGGTTATTCGGATTTATTTTCTTTCGCTCTTATTTCCATTGGTTGAATAATTTCTCCTTTGACTTCAAATTTGATTATATCAAACCGGTAGCCTTCTTTTTCTAACTCGATTTCGTAGGTGCCGTTTTTAAGAGGAGTGGCGATTCTGAACTGACCTAATTTATTTGCTTTCAGAGCCCTGACAGGAAAACCGTTCTTATCTCTAATTTCAATGATGGCATCGGCTAGGATTTTGCCTTGATAATCCAGTATCATGCCAACAAGAAGATTTGGTTTAGTTGGGCTAGAAGGCATGGGTAGTTCTGGTTTAAACTTGGGTTCGATAGTCTGGTAGGAAGGTTCTTGATAAGGAATTTCTTCCACCTTTTTTTTAATATTGGCGACTTCAATGACTGTTGGTTGACGGGTTACCTGACCAAGAAGAGAACCAATTCTACTGAGGTTTTCTTCGATTTCTTTTTCAAAAGGAGAAATTGAGACAGTTGTAATTGTTTTGAGATATTCTTTAAGCTTTTTCTTGTCTGCTGGTTGATGGATTGATTTTGACAATTCAGCCGGTTTAGAGAAAACAGATCTTTCCAGAAAATCAAGAGCCACATCGCTTTTTTTCCAAATGAATTGAGTAGGCGAATAGATGGCCCTGAAAAAATTGATGATCCAGTTGTCCAGAGATTGTTCATGGATAGGAACAAAAGCCAGGGCAACGCCTAAAAAAGCAAAAAACCCGACAAGGGGATATTTAATAATTGAAGCTAAAGGAAGACGCCAGCAGATTAAGGCTAGAACCTCTCCGAATGCCAATTCAGCGAATTGTTTAAGCGTCATATCGCCAATGAGTCGGAACTCATAACCGGAAACTTGCTGAGGAACAGGATGCCGCTCTTCCATTCTTTCATTATATGTTAAAATTGCCTTGTGATGCAAATTGCGATTTTTGGCGGTAGCTTCAATCCGCCTCATTTAGGCCACTTTCTTTCTGCTCAACAGCTAGTTGATTTCGGTTTTGTTGATCAAGTTTGGCTTATGCCTTGCTATGCTCATGTTTGGAATAAAAAACTTGCTTCTCCTAGGCATCGCCTGGCGATGGCAAAATTTTTAGAAAATAAAGATATCAAAGTTTCCACTCTGGAAATTGAGCAAAAAAGGGCAGTATCTACAATTGAAACATTAAAGATTTTAATAGCAAAACATCCAAATTATCGATTTCTTTGGATTATTGGCGGAAAAAGCGTTTCTGACCTGCCAAAATGGCAGGATTACGAAGAGCTGATCAAGAATTATTACTTTCTAATTGTGCCGGAGATAATGGATGTTTCCAGCTCCATAGTTCGGGAAAGAACAAAGAAAGGACTTTCAATTAAAAGCCTGGTACCGGAAAAAGTGAGGGAATATATTGAAGAGCAGGGGCTCTATACATAAAATAGAAAATTTCTAATTAACCTAATTTTCTAATTGACCTAATCAATGACTAATGACCAAACACCAATAACCAAAAAATTTTAGACATTAGTCATTGGGTTATTGGGATTTATTTAGAAATTAGATATTAGGAATTAGGTCAATTTACTGATAAACAATGGGACACAAAGAGAAGATTAAACGATTTATAAGAGATTATTTTGACAAAACTAAACGTCGGAATGCTATTCTCGGTCTTTCCGGCGGTTTGGATTCTTCCGTGGTTTTAATGCTTTGCGTTAAAGCGCTTGGTCCAAATTTTGTTTATCCCATTTTTATGGGTTATAAACTTTTTACTTCGCAGGAAAGCTTTGAAAACGCTAAAAAAGCGGTCAAATCAGCCAAGATTCCGAAAAATAATTTTATTATTGAAGACATTACGGCTCAACTCGATATTTTTAAAAAGAAACATCTTGATATCGGCAAAATAGATTTTGGCAACAAAATGTGCAGGGAAAGAATGAGCATTCTCTATTATTATGCGAGAAAATTAAAGGGTTTAGTGGTCGGCACGAGCAATAAAAGCGAGATTTTACTGGGTTATTTTACTCTTCATGGTGATGGTGCTTCTGATATTGCTCCTATGAGCAGTCTTTATAAAACCGAGGTAAGAAAATTAGCTAAAATTTTGAAAGTTCCCCAAGAGATTATTGACATTCCTCCTTCGGCTGATTTCTGGCCGGGACAGACTGACGAAGGAGAATTGGGTTTTTCTTATGCAATGGCAGATAAAATTTTGAAAAAGTATGTTGATGAAAATTTATCAATAGAACAAATTGAAAAAACAGGAATTTCAAAAAACATCATTTTGGCCGTTTTACAAAGATATCAAGCAAATAAATTTAAATTGAAATCAATGAGAACGACGATATAGTTTAGTTTGCTTCTATTTTTTTAATTTGTTATACTAAAGCTATTGTGGCGGCAAAAATTTTAACTTTTCGTACTATTATTAAAAAAGACGGTAAATATTATCACGGTTTTGTTCCTTCTCTTTTTGGTTGTCATACTCAGGGTAAGACTATTGAGGAAACCAGAAAAAATTTAAGGGCGGCTATAAGCGGCTATTTGAAAGTGCTTAAAAAACATCGCCAACCAATTCCTTCTGAAGAAGGCTTGGAATCATTGGAAACTTTTGAGCTGAAGAAAATTTTTCCTCGAGCAAAAACTTTTTCTTATGCCTAGAATTCCTACTGTTTCTGCCCGTAAATTGATTAAAGTTCTAAAAAAATCCGGTTTTATTCATGACCATACTCAAGGCAGTCACTACATTTTCTATCATTCCCAAAAGAAAATTATTATTTCTGTTCCCGTTCACAAAGGACGCGATTTGGGTCGCGGCATCACGAGAGCAATTCTCCAAGATGCAAAGATCAGTGCTAGAGATTTTTTAAAGCTTCTTTAAAAGATGATGTATAATTCATAATATGATATTAACAAAAGAGCAGAAAAAACAAGTTGAAGAAATTGGCAAAAAACATAAACTTGACTTTATTATCATTCATGGTTCTCAAGTGACTGGCAAAAAGGGGTTAGATCCTGATGTCGATATTGCTGTTTACAGAAATGGAGGCATTGATTTCGATGAGCAGTTAAAGATATTTATGGAATTAGATAAAGTGTTTGAAATATTTGGAGAATTAGATTTAAAAACTTTACATAAAAAAGATCCTTTATTTCGCTATTTAGTTATTAGAGATGGGAAGCTTTTATATGGAGATAGAACTGCTTTTAATGAATATCAAGCCTATGCTTATCGATCTTATTTAGACGCAGGCGACCTTTTTGCTTTAAGGAGTAATTTAGTTAAGAAACATATTAAAGAATTAATGAGGAGTTTTCATGTTAGATGTTAAATTTATAGAACGCAAGTTGGAATTAATTAAAAGAGATTTGGGAAGTGATTATTCAATATACAAAGTATTGCGGTTATATTTTGAAGTTTATAGAGAAAAATGAAAAAAAGAATTTTTAAAAATATAGAAAAGGAAATAGAGGAGATTATCTTCGCGTTTCTTAGTCCAAAAGACTATCGGGCTTTCATTTTTGGTTCTCGAGCCTCTGGTAAGGCAGGAAAATTTAGTGATTATGATATTGGTATTTTGGGGGAAAAGCCTCTTTCTTTTGAGACACTGTCTTTAATTAAAGGGGCACTAGATGATTCTGATATACCTGTTCGAGTGGACATCGTTGATTTTTCTTTAGTGTCACCGGAATTTAAAAAGGTGGCTTTAACAAAAATTAAAGAATTATGACTAAACTTAAGAATTTAATCAAGAACTTAGTCAAAGCGAATAAGCGTTTAAAGGAAGCGGTCAAACTTAAACAAACTCGAATTAATAAAGATGCAACCATTCAAAGGTTTGAATTTTGTTTTGAGTTAGCCTGGAAGACAATTCAGGCTTATGTTAGAGACCAGGGCATAGAATGCAAGAGTCCTAAGAATTGCTTTCGGGTAGGTGCTGAATTAGATTTGGTAAAAGACCCGAAAATTTGGTTTGAATATCTTGAAGCCAGAAATCTTGTCGTTCATACTTACAATGAAAAATTGGCTGATAGAGTCTATCGTCAAGCAATTAAGCTGCCATCAGAAATTGATGATTTATTAAAAAAGATTAAAACATTGAAGTAATCTGTTAAAAGATTAAAGATTAAAATTTAAAAAGGAGGAAAGATGCCTATTGAAGAAGAAAGAGAAGAAATTCATGTTGGCCCCATAGATAGGTTAAAAGGAGAAAAACCTGGATTTTTAGAACAAGATTTTTTTGGAGAAATTGGCGAAAGAGGTTATTTTGGTATCCTGCAAGAGAGAAAGTGGCGGAGAAAAGTAAAAAACATTAAAGGTTTTTCTGGTTGCGTTGCCGCTCGTGAGGAAATCAATGGATTGGCTGATCAGTATATAGAGAAGATGGTTGAAGCTGGAGGGGATGCTGAGAAAGAGCTCACAGCTGGCAGTCAATTCGCAGCTGGTGTTCAAGGAGTAAGAAGTAGATTTAATCGAGGAACTACTGGGCGAACAAAACTAGATAGGTTTTGGGGTTCTTTGGTAAGAGAAAGAGAAGAGCGTTTAAAAGCAGCTGGTTCGTCGGGCGAGCCTCTAAAAGAACCGTCTATTCCTCTGGAAAAAGGAGGACCAGAAGAAGAGGAATGGGGAGAATATGGACTAAAACAACCGCGTGAATTTACATCTTATCAAGAGATGGCAGATTATTTAATCGCACAGGTTGATAGATTTGCTTCTGAAGATAAACGCTTTAACCGCTTTATCGAAAGGGCTTTGAGTAATTATATTGCTCATGCTAGAAGTTTAGCAGAAGAAGAGGGGAAGGGGAATCCGGAAGCTTTACAAAACTATCAACATGTATTGTTTCCTGAATATAAATTGAAAACAGGCTTTAATGCTTTTTGGTATGACGCTTGGAACAGTCCAGAAAAAGGAGTAAGGGGCGGGTTTGATAGTTTGGTGGGCTTGGGAGGAAATCTTCCCGGAGGCGCTTTGGCAACTTGTCTTTCTAGTCGCGAAAGGGCTTTGGCTTTCCATATTCCCCTTTCTAGTCAAGAGGCAATAGATGGGGGGTTTGTTGGTTCGCAATATAAAAAAGGAAAGAGCACTATAGAAGCGCGCGCGCGATTACTTGATCGCCATCACGCGATTAAATTTAGGGTTAAGCCTAAAGGAATGAAAGAGGGTGTCTGGAACTGCCGTGATCCCGAAGGGATCTATGGCCACATATTACAGCGAATTACTTTAGCAACGATGAATTTACCTTATGAGAAAGTAGTTGTTAAGGATAATGAAGGTAATCCTCTTCTTGTTTGGAATGAAAAAAAGAAAAGATATGTTAACTATGAAATAAAACCGGCGATTACCATTGATTACGAAGCGGGTCGTAATAACAGTCCCTTTGCTTATATGCAGGAAAGTTATCCCGAGATGTATCGCTGGCGTTTTGACCTTCTTGAGCCAGTTTTTAAAAAAGTGGAGATTGGTAACAGAAAACAGGAAGTTGTTGTTGATTATATTAACCATGCCGATGTTTTTTTCTTCGATTTTTGGCACTCAGGCCAGATGATAAATTTTTGGGCGGCTAACTATGAATTAATCGGAAAGAAAAATCAGAAAGCATTGAATTGGGATATAGCTTGGCTTAAAGGATTAGGAGAACGAGAAGGGAAAATTAAGCAAGCATTAGAAAAAGACGGGCTAAGATTATCGCCTGAGCGACCAGATACAACAAGTTTAGACGATGAGGGAAGAGCAGAGATGGAAATTGCTTGGGCTCGAGAGAGGGCGGAATGGTGGAGAGAAATGCAGGGAATGGGAAGAGTAACCGAGGATTGGTTAGCAAGCCATGGCTGGGAATCTTTTTTCAGCGATTTGTTATCTCGTGTTTATCAAGGCGTTTCTCCAGTAGAGTTGAACGAATTAAGGAATACTTTAACAGAGGTGAATGAAAAAGGAGAACCAAAAGGGATGTTTAGAGTAGATTTTTACGCTTTGGTGATTAGTCATTTAGCTGATTTAAGAGCTGATTATATGAAGAGCTTACAAAGCCTTAATATTCATGCCATGGCTGATTCTGAACTCCGAGGCAAAAAAGACGGTCCGATAGATTATTTTTTAGATTGGTCTAATCCCGAGTGGAAAGAGAGATGGGATTTATCTTCTTTTCCAGCAGAACTTTCCTCTTTTTATAAACTTCAGCATTATATGAAGACGACAATGAGAGATAAAATTTTGACTTATTCGTCAACTCCAGAGTTTGCTGAACGGCAAAAGATTTTAAAAGAAATGACTTCTGAACTGGGTTGTCGTCATTTAGGCAGAAAAGAGTGGGGGCCGCTAAGGCAAGAAGTTTTAGCCTTTTTCTATGATCGCCAATCAGCAATTTTACAATACAGCGCTTGGCGAAGAAGAAAAACAGGCGAAAGAAACTCTTTGACTAAAGATATTAATATGTGGCGATTATTTGGTTTAGATAGGGGATTCAGTTTAGAACATGATTTTAAGCCTTTAGAAATTCCCACTGTTTGGTCAGAGATGCGATCGCCCATGGATTTAAAACCAAATCAAAAGGCGGCCTTGGTTTTTAATCGATTTGACTTACCGGAAATTTTTGAAGTAGGAATAGCCAGAGAAAAGGGAATTGTTAAAGAAGGAACAAGAAAAATAACAGGAAAAATCGGTGATTTTCCTGGTTTTGAAGCGATGCTTGCTATTGCCGGATTAAAAGCAATTGACTATTATCAGACAGAAGAAACAGTCGGTATGTATCTTGAGGTTGTTGATGTAATTCAAAGAGATGGAAGCATTGAAAAAACAGAAGTTGCTCGTCCTAAGAAAATGAAAGTTTGGCGGGCGGAAATCGATTTAGATAAATTAGGGACATGGCGAAGAGAAAGAATAGCGGCTGATTCTCAAATGGAAGACAGAATCCAGTTGATTCAACAGCAAATGGGAAACATGCTTTCTTCTTGGTATGATTTTATGGAACCAAAAGACAGGCAGAAAATTATTTGTCAATGGATTAACGCTTATTTTCACCAAACTTTTGATCAAGACCCGAAAACTTATGTTGAACGCCGTTGGGGACCGAATCGCGATGACTGGGTTAGGCAAGGCGGGGACATGATTTGGCAAGAAAAAGACGCCGAGCCTCGATTTGGTCTTTGGCATGTTTATAATTGGCGCAAAGGAGGCATTGGTCCTGGCAAGAAAAAATATATTGTTGACCAGCTTTTGACAGCAGAAATAGCAGTTAGAAACAAAGGAGGTAAGCGAGATAAGATAGAAATCATGGTTTTGGATGATCATGATTTGCCAATGTGGAAGGAGAGAAGCGGTTTTGATAGGACAGAGACAATTGTCAGGGGTTCTGGTTATCTTTATCCTGGTTTTCGCCAGCGATTAACGCCATTATCTGAATTTTACGATGAAGATTTTTATATGCATACCTACCCGCCTATTTGGGAAGCCTCTTTTTGGCAGGAAGCAGGAGAAACAATTCCCATTAACTGGTATGATGGCAATTTGGCTAGGATGGTGATAAATCCTAAAAAACGAGCGGCTCAGCCTCCTGAGCCAGGAGAACCGGCTGGCCTTTTATTTTACTTGGGTCAAGTGGGAACGTTGGATCCAGAGGCAGTATTTGAGTGGACAGCCAGATGGCATTGCACTAAAGTAGAAGTAAGTAGATTTACAGGGGCCTTGGCTGCACACAGGATGCCTGACGTAGAAGGACATATTCGGACTGACAATTTGGCAGTTGATGTTCAAAAAGCTGTTGGTACGGTTGAATCAACGGTGCCAAGTAAAACCGTTGGTATAGTAGCTAAATTGGTTCCTTGGGGAAGAACTTCGCAGGAAATTCAAGGGCAATTAAAATATGCGGCCGTAAACTTCGCTGTTCCGGTAATACTGAGTGCTTTAACAGCGGTTAATCCTGGTCTGGGAACAGTAGCGAGAACAGCTTGGATGATAGCTGTGCCTGGGACTCTAGGAGAGTTCTATTTATTAAAAGATACGGAAAAAGGCTTTACTGAAAAAACAGGCGCTTTTAAGAGATTTTTGCACTATGGGATTGATTTAGATAGTGTGCCTTTATTAGGCAGATTAACAGCGCGATTGCGAAAAATTCCTGTTTTAAGCAGATTAATACCTAAAAAAGTTCCTTTTACCGGCATGGGAATTGGCGGCCGCAAACATTATGTTAGTTCGCCAAAGATGTTGCGTTATGGTGTTGACAATGTCAATGATGACGGCGTACCTGCTGAAGCCTTTGGAAAGGCTTTTATTGAAGAGCCGAAAGTTTTATTTGGCCGGCCAACAAGAATGGAGTATTCATTTTAAGATAAGAAGAAATTATGTCTGAAAGAAGGGATAGACCATCAACTTTAAGCCGTATTGGTGACAGATTGCGCCAGCAAGGATTTGCTATATGGGGTTCTGGCGGACATGTAGCAGATGTACTTCATGATGAATATGGAGCAACTGAAGAGCGATTAAGAGAAAAGATAAGACAAGCGGAAACAATTAGCGAAAGAATAGCTTTGAGAAAAAAGTATACTTATGCAGATTTTCAAACTACGGCTGATCTTTCAGAAGGGATTGGTAATTGGACAGTGCGGGGAACAATTGGTTTAACTCTTTTTGGATTAATTATTCCAGGTGTTCGAGAAAGATCTCAACATGGTTATATTGACTTTGGTGGTCGAAAGCTAAACCTGCCGGAAAGAAATCGAAGAGTTGATTATCGAACTGCTAGCTGGGGAAATATTTTGAGAGAAGGCGGAATTAGAACCTTAGCCGCTAACCTCGATGGGATAGCCAAAGCACTGGGGGTTTCTTGGAGCAATCCTGTTGATTGGAAAGGGACTTCTTTTGAAGAAGAATGGGATGGTTTCCGAGAATTGGTTGATTTATTAGCCACTGAAGGGAAGAGGAGAGAATTGAAAGAGGCGATGGGTGACTATATGAAACAGCTACTTGTGGCTCCAGGTTCAGTTTTGGACTATACAGGAGATGTAGATAAGCTGGGTGAATGGCAAAGGGCTCATGGTATTGAGAAGATGGATTTACCGTCCCTTAAGCAATATTCCAGCGAAGAACTTGAATGGAATGAAGATGATTGGAATGTATTTGAGGCGATTTATTTTGCTAAAGAAAGAGATGATACTCAAATAGTTATTAGTGACTATTTGAAAAGATACCCTTCAGATTAGAAAAATAATTTCTGTTTCTACTGTTGTGCTCCAAAAAGTTTACCCACTAAAGGCACTTTTCCAGCTGCAACACGAATTTCCTGTCCAGCGGCCGCACCCCAAGGAGTTGGTTTTATGGCAAAAATACTTTGAATCATTTCCGCAACTTTGGGAATTGTAAACAAGATGCCGAAACCAATTAATTGTCCAGCGGCCGCACCCCAGTTGCCAATAGTAGTCGGCGACCAGAATGTTTGAACATGTTCTAAGCCAGGACACCAAGGAGCGCTTTGGCCGCCAATTAGGAACAATGGTGGCGGTGGCGAGGGACACGTTTTAAATAAAATAGTATCGGCGCCGCCTTTGAAAACCGCGGCTAAGGCAAGCATGGCAAAAGTAACAGGGAAGACTAAAATATTAGAAAATAAATTTTTTAACCAAGAAGTAAAGCCCATTTGGGTTCCAGGAAAAGCGCCGAAAAGAATTTGAAAAGGAGCAAAAACAATAGAGAGAACAATTGCGACATAAGGGCCAATAAGGGCAAAGAAAATTTTAAACATAATAAAAAAACCGGCGATCCAAAAAATTGACCGGATGGTTAAACTACCAATACCCCAGGCGGATACTGGTCCTACTTCAACTTCGGCCATTAATTTAACGATATCTTCGACATTACGTAAAGGATTAATGAGCATAAAAACGTCACCGCTAAGGAGTTGTTCTAAGATCGCTTTTGATTCTGCTTCTTTCCCAAGTCCTCTATAGGCAATGAGATTCGCTTGGCGGAGGGTATTGCCAATAATTCTTGTTGAGAGTTGGCCGATATCGACAACAAAGCCGGCAATGGCATAGGAGAAGGTGATGAGGAGAAGAGTGACGATAATGCGGGGTAAAGCGTTTTGGATGCCGATGACGGTTTGAGGATTGATTTTCGTTCGAAACATAATCATGAAGCCAATGACAACAAAAATAATGACAAAAAATAAATAAGCAATGTTTCTAAAAATTTTCCAAAGACCTAAAACTGGTGAAAAAGCGGTCCAGCCCATGCCTTGAGCATAGGCAGGCTTTGCTAAGCCTAAATTACCCACTACATCAGCTAAGTATTCGACTGAAGAAGCAGGCTGGGTAGAATAAAGAGTGGTAGTTAAGTCGTTGATCATGGCAATGGCCCCGCCTTCTCTTTTGTAGGTTCCATCCGGATTTTCTGTTGGCATGCCGCCAATAGCGACAATAATAGTATTCATCAAATCACCAGTAACACCAAGGTCATGCTTTTGACGGTTATAGCCGTCGCCAGTAATAGCTTCAGTGAAACTATCTTGAGCAAAAACAGGCGAACTAGCAACCAGTAAACAACAAATAACCAAAAAAGCGTATAGCGTATAGCGTATAGCGTATAGTTTTTGCTTCATTAATTTAAAACTATCATAAGTTTTTTTAAAAGGCAAGATTAAATATCAGCGCATTCCTGATAATAATCACAGCTATCATTACTGCATCCAAAGACATTAGAGTCGCAGCCATAGACACCTCCTTCGGGAACACGGAAATTCATGCCGTTATAAAGAATCGTACCTGAAGGAACATGAATAGGATCTTTAGTATTCCAAGCTGGAGTTGTGTCCCGTTCTTCTTCAGGAGTGGGATCAGGGAAAATAGGATCGCTGGGACAAAGTCGATAGTCGTTGCCGTAACAAAAGAGAATATTGCCGCAGATAATACAGGACGGGATAATCTCTCCCAGTTCATTAACGCGATACCAACTGCATTCTTCCGGAGGCGTAGGGCATTCAGGGAATTCAATCTCAGGTCCTTTATAATCATCAGGATTGCAGGAATGGCAAAGCGGGTCAATTTCCTGAATATTAAATTCGGCTGGATACAAAGAGCATAAATGAAGACAGTAGCGGATTTTTGCTTGATTAAGTTCATGATAGTTTAATTTTTCCGAGCCTTCGCCTAAAGTATAATTACCGTGATCACTCGAGACTTCAAACTGGGCATCGGCTGCTAAAGGCGAGCCGTGAACTTGCAACTCGTTCGGAACAGCACTGTTCCAAAATTCTGAATATTTTTCACTAAAAGTTTTGCCGCCAATAAGTAAGCCCCTAGTTTTATTAGTCAAAGTAGCGTCTTCAGTTGTTTTAGTGAAAATGCTGATAATATCTTCAATAACTTTTCTGATAGTATCAACTATTCTGGTAATCCAGGCGGTGACAGAGAATCCTGCTTGTTTTGTTTCAAGTTTGGAAACAGGCTGGGCATTGATTTTCTCGGTTTGCTGGCAATAAGTATTGCGATTGAGTCCATTCGATATAGTGTCTAAATCAGGCTGCTCTATTTCTATGGCGACTGATATTGGTGCTTCACTAGTATTATAGAAACCACTGAAAAGCGATGATAATCCTAAAATTTTTGTCCACCAGAAGGGAAGAGTGGTTTCTGTTTCCGGTGCTTTAGAATCTCCAACAAAATGTTTAATTCTGGTTTTAAGAGGTTCATCAGGAATAGAAACCTGCTGAGTTAATTCATAAGGCAGAAAATTATAAATGGCAAAGTCGAGCCTTTCCTCTGCTTTGGAAAAATCAGGAATGTCTTCTCTGGTGAGCTCTAAAGAACCCTCTAATGGTCCTTGTTCTGCGCCTAGAACATCACCAGCTCCTTTACAGCAGATAATAGGGAAAACGCACCCTTTTGTTCCATCAATAGTTCCGTTTTCTACCGTACAAATACCGCTTGCCATGCAGGTTCCACCTTCGTTCGCGCATACTGTGGTTGTCGTTGGTTCTGACTGATGGGAATAATGGTAATAAATGTCAAAATCGGCGCAAATATCGCTGTTTTCGAGCTTAAGCATTTCAATGCAATCTTCAGGTGTTTGAATAGTAACTTCCAGGCAATCTTCTTCTGGTTGGAGAGCGTCGATTGGATCAGTGATATAAGCTCCAGTGCAGGGTTTACCCCGATTAAAACCAATCCAGCCCCTATTGTGGTCATAATAAAAATTTTCTCCTACGCCTGCGCCTTCAGCAATGTTTAGCCAGATAGCATCGCGGCTGACCACGCCAGTAGGAAATTTGATGCATCCTTGATATTTAAGACAGGCTTTATGGCCGTCTGGGCCAGTATAGGTTGTATCGCAACATTCACCAGTCTTTTTATTAAAACCGACAATGGTACCGTCAAAAAAAGGAGAACACTCATTGATGCTCATCGATCTTAACACCCATTTCATCGGTAGTCGGCTGGGATCATAAAAAGGACAAGCATTTTGGTTGCTGCCAAATTTTCCATCAAAAGGAATAAAGTAGGCATCGTCGTTTGTTCCTGAGCATTTGACATTACCTCTTGATGTGGCCCAGGTGGTATCTTCTAAGTGGTAGATAAAATTTTCATTAAAACGGAATTTTTCATAAAAAGCGGGATCTTCACTTTTGTAGATGATAAATCCGTCAGCGCCGTCAGCAACAGTCCGAAAAATCTCGCCAGAAGAAATATTATTTGTAGGTTCAGCTGGTGGAAAAAAATACTCGAGAAGATTAATTGATTGAGCAGAAACAGGAGAAACCAATAGCAAATAGCAAATAGCCAATAGCAAATAGGCAGGTAGCTTTCTCATTTTAATCACTTGGAATTTCAAAGATAGTTATTCGGACACCAGTGAAGTATTCGATGAATTGAAGAATAAGCCAGGCTCCAATAATAATTGCTAAGCCTCCTATTGCCCAAGTGAGCGTGCCCTGGGCGGAACTGACTTGTTTGGGATCATTGCCAGCTGTCAAGTATTTAAAGCCTCCGACAATGAGCATTAGAAAACAGACAAGACCAGCAGCCGTGGTGGCTAGAGAAAGAATTTTAGAAAAAATTATTTCGAAACCTTTTATGGTAACAACGTCATCGATTTTGTGTATGTTTTCTTGCCACATGAATTAATTTTAGCCAATAAAATACTTCCAGTCAAACTGTAAACAACAAATAAACTTTTTTCCACGGCCTTTTAGCTTTAATAAAATGGCTGAAATTCGAAATCAGTGACATCGAGATTAAAGAGATGGCCGACAATTTGGATAATTGCCCAAGCGGCTAAGATAATAATCATACCGATAAAAGCGGCTGTCATTCTTGCTTTGGCCGCGGCCACTCCTTCTTTAGCGCCTCCGGATGTGAGCCACTCAATGCCGCCCCAAATAAGATAAATCAGACAAAGAAGGCCAGCGATCATAATGGCAATCTGGATGCCGCCTTTAATTACAGAACCAAATTCGGGAATAGCATAGTCGGGTTCATTAACTGTGACTTTCCATGGTTCGTTACTATCTGCGGGTGTAACACCGGCAAGAGCTGGCGCTGCTAAATAAAGACCGGTTAAAAAAGTTCCCATATTAACAAATAGCTTTTTCATTTTTTCACCTCCTTTCTGAATTTAGTATAGAACATAGAGTATAGAGTATAGAGTAAATTTTTGTCAAGTTGTTGGGCTAATGAGGCTTACAACAGCAAATAGTATGATCTTCACCACAAGTATAGCTATAATCGCAAATTGTATGACCTGTCGCTGCACAAGCCGTTGAATTTATACAGGTATAGTTTATATAATGGGTAGGGCAAAGTGGTTTTCCTGATTCACCCTCTGATGATTCTGTAGGAACGCCGAATAAATATTGGACAAGAATAAAAATTGCCCAAGCAGAGAGAACAATCATTAAACCAATAAAAGCGGCCGTCATTCTTTCTCTGGCGGCGGCCACCGCTGTTTTTTCTCCGCCGGATGTTAACCATTGGATGCCGCTCCAAATTAGATAAATCAAAACTAAAATAAAAGAAATGGAAATGCTGGCGCTGATGATATTGGTAAGAAGAGGACCAAGATCTTCAACCTCGGTAAACTTAAAAAATGTTCCAATTTCTTCTTTAATAGGAATTAAGATGTTTAAAATCATTATGGTGTTGGTAATTCCGGCTCTAAAATATTAAGACCGAAAATATTATTGATTAAGTTGATAACAACAATAACAAGGATAATAATTATTAGTCCAATAAAAGCGGCCGTCATTCTTTCTTTGGCGGCGGCCACCGCTGTTTTTTCTCCGCCGGATGTTAACCATTGGATGCCGGTTATTACTAAATAAACTAAAAGAAGAATGCCGGCCGCAACTAAGGAGACACGTAAAAATTGCGCCAGCAGATAGGCAAGAGTGAGATTGCCTGCTTGTTTACCGAAAAGGCCGATAACAGGATTAGTAATGCCGTCTTCGTTTCCTTCGGGTCCTTGACAATCTGTGCAGCAGAGATAGCCAGAGCCACAACCGTATTCACCGTGATTTGTACCAAGGCATATATCGGTAGCGATAGAACAACAACTAGATCCTTGAGTTTGAGGATCTTCTCCACAATCCTGGGCAAAAACAGGCGAGACATGAATAGATAATAAAGAATAGATAATAGAGAATAAAAAGAAGGAAAAGATAATTTTATTAATTTTGAATTTTGAATTGCAATTTTTCATTTTTAATTTTAAATTTTGAATTTATTTTGGTCCAACTAGGTTAATTAAATCTTCAGGGTGCAAGATATCAAAGCCTAAAAGCTCGCCAATGATCCAGATAAGCGCGTAAGCGGAAACTACGACAACCAGACCAATAACAGCATTAGTGATTCTTTTTTGAGCTGCTTGGACGCCGGCTTTATCTCCACCGGCTGTAAGCCAACCTAAACCGCCAGCAATAAATTGAAACATAAACCAAATGCCGCCAGCAATAGTCATTACGCCGATAATATTGGAAATAATTTTAGTAAATGATTTTGCTGCCTCGCCGACTTCTGTTCCTAAATTAGCAATATTTCCCCAAGGACCAAAGCCTTCTTCACCGCCTATAGGACCGAGATCAACTGCTCCTTCTTCCGCTGCCTCGCAGGTTTCACAACAGCTGCCTGAATCACATGAGAAAGGTTTTGGATTATTGCACGTTTGATCTACAGTACAGCAATGGAAACCTTGATTGACGCACTCTGGCGGTTGAGCCAAAACAGGAGAGATAGCAAATAGCGAATAGGGAATAGCCAAAAAAGCGCATAGCGTATAGCGCATAGCGTATAGTTTTGGGAATAAATTTTTAATTTTTAATTGCAATTTTAAATTTTTCATTTTAAATTTTGAGTTTTAATTTGGTCCGTAAATTTTAGGTCTTAGAATTGCGGTAGCGTCGTCAAATAAAAGATAACCAAAAATTCCTGCCAGAACAAATGAACCGACAATAATAACTAGGCCGATCAGAGACTTCCAGATTCTGGCCCAGGCATTAGAAACTGCTTTAGGATCACCGCCCGCGCTCATAAATCCATAACCGGCAATAATCAGATTAAAAAATGCATAGATACCGGCAATACTGATCAAAAGCCGAATAATATTATTAAGAAAAGGAATAAGGCCTTCTTGAAAGCTGCCATATTTATCAATAAAAGGCTCGGGTGGTGTAATGTTACCAAAAGGATCCATATTAAAATTTCTAATTTCTAATTTTTAATTTCTAGAAATTTGGTTGTAAAATCTCCAGTCCGGTTATTGTTTCAATAATCTGAATTATCCAATAACTAGCAAAAATAAGCAAAAAACCAACTAGGGCCATAGTAATAGCATTTTTGCCTTGCTGGACCCCTTCTGTTTTTTGCTGTCCTGCGCTCACTATATAAGTAAAGCCGCCAAAAATCAAGAGAATAAAAACAATCACGCCGGCAATCATGTAAACATTGGGAAGAAGAACAGTAATCAATGAGCCAAGAGTAGAAAAGGGAGGTTTAAATTTTTCTTCGATACTAATGGCAAAAACTTTTTTCATTTACTTTACTTTATCATAGAATCTTTCATTTTTTCAACCCGTGATATAATCAAAGCGTCGTGAATGCAATTTCTGAGCTTAAAAAATTTAAAATAAAGATTGACAAAGAACTCGAGAAGTTTTTAAACGGAAAACTGCGAGAGAGCGAAAAAATTGACCCCAGCGCTAGGAAGATGGTTAAGATTATTAAAGATTTTGTTCTTCGCGCTGGCAAGCGTCTGCGACCTGCCTTTGTCTATTTTGCTTATAAAGCTTGCGGCGGTAAAGATGAAGAAGCCATTATTTATGCTGCTCAGGTAAGTGAGTTTTTGCATACAATGGCGATTATTCATGATGATATTATTGATCAATCAGAAAAACGACGCGGGAAACCAACTATTCACAAGTCTTTAGGTCTTAATACTGCTATTTTAGCCGGTGATCTTTGTTTTGTTTTTGCTGATGAAGTTTTTACTCGTTCAACATTTGAAGACAGAATTATTAAAAAAGCCCGGAAAATTTATAATCTTTCAAGACAAGAAGTAATTTTTGGCCAGTATTTGGATGTTTTGGCGCCAGAAGAAAAAAGAGTTGACGAAGAGAAAATAATGAAGATTTTAGAATATAAATCCGGTAAATATACTATTGAACGGCCTCTGCATTTAGGAGCCGTTTTAGCCAATGCCTCTCAAAAAGATTCTGAAGTTTTTAGTTGCTATGGCATTCCTTTAGGAATTGCCTTTCAAATTCAAGATGATATTTTGGGGATGTTTGGTCAAGAAAGGAAAGTGGGTAAGCCGATTGACTCTGACCTTAAAGAAGGCAAGAAAACGCTTTTAGTGATCAAAGCCTTGGAGAAACTGAAAGGAGAAGAAAAAAAGAAATTTTTGAGTCTTTTGGGTAATAAAAATTGTCACTTGGAAGATTTAGAGTGGGTTAGAAGAATGATAAAAAAAACCGGTGCTCTTGATTATTCAAGAGAATTGGCGAAAATTTTAATCAAAAAAGCAAATAAAGCAGTCAAAAATTACCCTTTTCAAAAAGAAGGTAAGCAATATTTATTAGGTATTGCCGATTATATGCTTTCAAGGAAATATTGATGGATATTCCTATTCATGTGGCCATTATTATGGATGGTAATCGGAGATGGGCAATGAAGCACAATCTGCGGTTTTTAGCTGGCCATGAAAAAGTTTCCTTCGAAGTAATTGAGTCTTTGCTTAAAAAATGCATTGAATTGAAAATCTCCTATTTGACTCTTTGGGCTTGGTCAACGGAAAATTGGAAGAGAAATAAAAGAGAAGTTAAAGGGATTATGAAAATTTTAAAAAAAGGCTTGAAAAATAATTTTGAAAAACTTCATCAAATGGGAGTGAAATTACAAATTTTAGGAGACTTGTCAAGGTTTGATAAAAATATTAAAAAAGGAATATTGCAATGTGTTGAGGTTTCAAAAAATAACCAAACAATTACTCTTTCAATAGCGATTAATTATGGCGGTCGGGATGAGATAATACGCGCCATTAATAAATGGCGCGCAAATCCGAAATCCGAAATCCGAAATTCGAAATTAACAGAAGAGAAGTTCGCTCAGTTTTTGGACACAGCGGACATGCCGGATCCGGATCTTATTATTCGTACGGGCGGCGAGCGACGATTTTCTGGTTTTATGCTTTGGCAATCAGAATACAGCGAACTTTACTTTACTGACGTTTTAATGCCGGATTTCGGGCCGGAAGAATTAGAGAAAGCGATTAAGGAATATGGTCAGCGACGACGAAAATTTGGAAGATAGTTTATATAATGGAAAAAGAATTAATTAAAAAAATCATTGCCGGAAACCAAAAGGCAATTAAAGAGTTCTATAGAAAATATCAACCTCGGCTTTTGAATTTTATTTTGCAAAAAGTGAAAAGGTGCGAGGATGCCGAAGATATTCTTCAAGACACGATGGTTAGCGTAATTGACTCTCTGCCTCTTTTTAGAGGAGATTCTTCTCTTTATACTTTTCTTTGTTCAATAGCCGGACACGAAATTAGTGATTTTTATCGCAAGAAGAAAATAAAGAACTTTCTTTTTTCTCATTTTCCCAAAATAGAACATATTGTCGAAAATCTTGCTTCCCAAGTTTTAAGCCCGGAAAGAGTTTTTGAAGAAAAGGAGTTGAAGGGAGAAATTATTAAAACTTTTATGACTCTTTCCGAGGGATATTCAAAAATTTTACGACTAAAGTATATTGATGGTTTATCTTATGGAGAAATCAGTACAAAGCTTAAAAAATCCGTTAAAGCGGTTGAGTCAAAACTCTCTCGAGCTAGACAAGCCTTTGTTCAGGCTTGGGAAAGCAGAAATTACGCTAAAAAAGGCATTTCTTCTTATTTTTCGTGAGATTTATCTTTTTTCCCGCAATCTTTTAGGCCTTCTTTTTCATCCATACAAAACCTTGCGAGCTATTAGACGCGAAAACGATTTTTCTCAGGCATTTCTTCTTTTTTCCTGGCCCTTCCCCATTTGGCTCGTCTTAATGATTTTCGTTCTGATAATTAAATTCTTTTTTCATCCTCAAGGAGTTTTCAATATCATCATTAGTCTATTAGCTATTAGCTATACACTATTCGCCATTATCTATTCTTTATACATTATTTACTGGCTTTGGTTTTACTTCAAATTACAAAGGAGGATAAAAAATGGATCAATTGAGTGAAAAAGATAGAGTTAAAAGAAGAAGGGAAATGATAGAAAAAGAAATAAAGATTAGGTTGCCGGCAATTGCTTCCTATTCTTTTGATCCTCAAAAAACGGTTAACCGCAATATTGAAAACATGATTGGCGCTATTCAAGTGCCGCTTGGAATTGCCGGCCCGATGAAGATTAAATCAAATCAATCATCGGTTTATTATCTTCCTTTGGCGACGACAGAAGGAGCTTTGGTGGCATCGGTTAATCGCGGCTGTAAGGCAGCCAGATTAGCTGGCGGGGTTTTTGTTTTGGCGGAAAATGCAGGCGCAACAAGAGCACCAGTTTTGAGAGTTAAAAGCTTAAAAGAAGGAAAAATTCTTATTGATTGGGTTAAAAAGAACTTTGAGAAATTAAAAAAAACTGCAAAAGAAACAAGCTCTCATCTTGAATTATTAAAAATTCAGCCAACTCTTTTTGGCAGAAATGTTTATCTCCGTTTTTCTTTTGATACAGGTGAGGCAATGGGAATGAATATGGCCACTAAGGCGAGTGGCAAAATAGTCGCTTTAATTGAGGAAAAAACGAAAATTAAATGCCTTGCCCTTTCAGGCAATCTTTGTGTTGATAAAAAACTTTGCTGGCAGAATGCGATTTTAACCAGGGGTAAAAAAGCTTGGGCAGAGGTTGTTCTTTCAAAAAAAATTGTTAAAGATGTTCTTAAAACAACACCGGAGAAAATAGCAGAAGTGGTTTACCGGAAATGTCTTTTGGGTTCGGCTATAACCGGTTCCTTGGCTTTTAATGCTCATTTTGCCAATATTGTAGGAGCAATTTTTTTGGCTACAGGACAAGATGCAGCTCATTTGGTTGAAGGAAGTTTGGGAATTACCACAGCGGAAGTTTTAAAAAACGGCTCTCTTTATTTTAGTGTTTATTTGCCAGGCTTAATGATTGGTACGGTCGGTGGAGGAACAGGTCTGGCAACTCAAAAAGAAGCTTTAAGCATTTTAGGACTAGGAAATGGTGAGAAAGGGGAGGTTCTGAAGTTTGCCGAGATTATTGCCGGAGCAGTTCTCTGCGGAGAATTGTCTTTAGTGGCCGCGCTCAGCGCGGGACATTTGGTTAAAGCTCATGAAAAATTGGGAAGAGGGAGAGTAAATTCAAAATTTAGAATGCAAAATGCAAAATTGCAATGCAAAATGCAAAATTTTTAATTTTTAATTTCAATTTTAAATTTGTCATTTGTCATTTGAAATTATTTTATGATTAACACTAAAAAATTAAACAATGTCGGTATTATTGGCTGGGGCGGCTATATTCCTAGTTTTAGGATTAAAGTTGGAGAAATTGCTAAAGCTTATGGAAAAAATGGTAATGAGATTAGTCGTTCTTTGGGTGTGATAGAGAAATCAGTAGCTGATTTTGATGAGGATGCTGTGACAATGGCAGTTGAGGCCGCCAAGATTGCGATGATAAAAACAGGAATTGAGCCTCAAAAAATCGGCGCTGTTTTTGTTGGTTCGGAATCTCATCCTTATGCAGTTAAACCATCAGCAACTGTAGTGGCAGAAGCCTTGGGAATTGGCCATGAGTATTTGACAGCTGATTTAGAATTTGCTTGCAAGGCAGGAGCAGTAGGTATCCAGATTGTGGCTGGGTTTTTAGAAAGCGGGATTATTGATTATGGATTGGTTATTGGCAGTGATAAGGCTCAGAGTAAAAAAGGAGATGTTTTAGAATACACAGCTTCTTCAGGAGCGGCGGCTTTTATTTTAGGAAGAAGAAAAGAGGAATTTCTGGCAACCATAGACGGTTTTTATTCTTATGCTACCGATACGCCTGATTTTTGGAGAAGAAGTGGACAGGATTACCCTTCTCATGGAGGAAGGTTTACTGGTGAATCTGCTTATTTCCATCATGTTATTCAGTCAACAAAAACTTTCTTGCGAAAATTTAAAAGAAAAATTAGTGATTATGATTATGTTGTTTTTCATATGCCCAATAAAAAATTTCCCGAAAAAGCGGCAAAAAGATTGGGAGTAGTCAAGAAACAGCTTGAGCCCAGCTTAATTGTTGAAAGAATCGGCAACCCTTATTCCGCTTCTTGTTTATTAAGTCTTTGTCAGGTTTTGGAACAAGCAAAAAGCGGACAATCAATTCTTTTAACTTCTTATGGTTCTGGAGCAGGCGCTGATACTTTTTCTTTTAAGACAAGCGATTTACTTATTGAACAACAGAAAAGCTTTATGATCGAAGATTTTATTAAAGAAAAAAAAGAGATTAATTACATTGAATACCTAAGGAAACTAGGAGACCTTTGATGAAAATTGCTGTTTTAGGAACCGGGGTGACAAAATTTGGCGAAATTTGGGAAAAATCTCTTGCTGATTTGGCCAAAGAAGCAGCTAGGCAGGCCCTTGATGATGCTAATATAGAAATTTCAGATATTGATGCGATTTTTATCGCCAACATGCTGGCAGGCGAAATAGAAAATCAGGTTCATTTAGGTTCTTTAATTGGAGAAGAGCTTGGTTTTAATGGTCCGGCAATAAGAATTGAAGGAGCTTGTGCTTCAGGAGGAATGGCAGTACGGAACGCGGTTTTATCTCTTCTTTCCGGCGAATATAGAAGAATTTTGGTTATTGGCGTTGAAAAAATGACTGATTATCAAAGTGATCAGATTGGTGAAGCTTTAATGGCGGCGGCTGATGAAGAAGAAAGAGTGGCGGGCCTGACTTTTCCGTCATTATTTGCTTTGATGGCCAAAGTTTATATGGATAAATATAAAATTAAGCGAAGTGATTTAGCTCAAGTCAGTGTTAAAAATCACTTTCATGCCAGTTTAAACCCCAAGGCTCAGTTTCCTTTTCAAATAACAATTGAACAGGTTCTTCAAAGCCCTATGGTTGCTGATCCTTTACATCTTTTTGATTGCTCGCCTATTTCTGATGGTGCATCTGCTCTTGTTTTAGCTAATATGAATTATGTTTCTCAAGTTTATCCTTGTCCGGCAACGATTATTGCCAGCGCCCAAAGTTCAGATACTTTAAGTTTGACCAAAAGAAAAGACTTGACGAGATTGATAAGCGTGGAAAAGGCGGCTAAAAAAGCTTATCAAACAGCTAGTATTGGTCCAAAGGACATTGATTTCGTTGAGGTTCATGACTGTTTTACGATTGCGGAAATTATGGCTCTTGAGGCTTTAGGTTTTTATCAGCAAGGGGAAGGCTGGCAAGGCGCAGTAAAAAAAGAAACTTATCTTGAAGGAAAATTACCGGTTAATCTTTCAGGTGGATTAAAGGCTTTTGGTCATCCAGTCGGGGCTACTGGCGTAAAACAAGTTGTAGAAATAGCAGATCAATTAAGAGATAGAGCAGGCAAAAGACAAACAAGTAAAGCAAGAATAGGTTTAGCTGAAAATATTGGCGGCGCTGGGGGTTCGGCAGTAATTCATATATTAACAAATTAAAAATGCAAAATTAAAAATGCAAAACTGCAATTTAAAATTCAAAATTAATTTTCAATCTATCATTTGTCATTTGAAATTTCTATGTATAGCCCTGTAAAAATTTGGCGAAGTAAAAAATACAAACTGGCAGGCAGCAATCCGGGCAGACTGTTGAGCTTTTCAATCATTCATGCCTCCCCGCCTGGATTTAAAGATCAAGCGCCTTATTCTGTTGGCTTGGTTGAGTTGAAAAATGGGTTGCGGGTGATTGGTCAAATCGTGGAAGCCGAGAGTTTGAAAATTGGCCAAAAAATGAAAGCCGTTTTTAGAATTTTTAATCCCCAAGAGAAAGAAGGGGTGATTTATTATGGTATTAAATTTAAACCATGGAAAAAGTAGTGATTGTTAATAAAAAGGACCAGGTTTTGGGAGAAGAAAGCCGAAACGCCGCCCATAAGGTTAATGGTCTTTTACACAGAGGCTTTATTGTTTTGATTTTTAATCAAAAAGGAGAACTTCTTCTTGTCAAAAGAAGTGGAAAGAAAATGCTTTGGCCTCTTTTTTGGGATGGCTGCTGCAGCCATCCAAGATTGGGAGAAGACTATATCAAAGCAGGAGAAAGAAGGTTAAAAGAAGAATTGGGCTTCAGTTGTCAATTAAAAAATATCGATAAATTTTATTATCGTGCAATTTATCAAGATGTTGGCAGTGAAGAAGAAATTTGTGCTGTTTTAGAAGGTAAATATAATGGTCAAATTAAGCCTGATTCTGAAGAAGCAGCTGATTATCGCTGGATTGACATGAAAGAATTAGAAAAAGAGATAAAAACCAGCCCAGAAATTTTTGTACCATGGTTAAAAAAAGCCTTGTTTCTGCGCCGGGAAAAATAATTTTATCCGGAGAACATAGTGTAGTTTATGGCCAGCCGGCTGTTTTGGGAGCAATAAACAGGCGGCTTTTTATTGAGATAGAGAAAAGCGAAGACAAGCTGGAAATTATTTCTGATGAAGACACGGTTCTCGCCTATTATGCTCTTCAAAAAATTGAAGAGTTTTTAGGAAAAAAAATTAATAATTTTAAAATTAAAATTAAATCAGAAATTCCTATTAATCGAGGCATGGGTTCATCAGCCGCCTTGAGTGTGGCGATGGTTGGCGGAGTTTTTCATTGGTTGAATGAAGAATGGAATAAGAGTTTGATTAATCGAATTGCTTACGAAATTGAGAAAAAACAGCATCAGAATCCAAGTGGTTGTGATAACAGTATTTCTCTTTTTGGGGGTTTGATTATTTTTCAAAAAGGCAAGATTAAAAAACTTGATTTTGCTGATTTGCCTAATTTTATTTTGTTAGATAGCGGCCAAGCAGTTGAATCTACCGGAGAAATGGTATCGCGCGTAAGCGCGAAATCCCAAAAAATTTTTAATAAGATAGGAGATATAACTCTTCGATTAATCGAAGTGCTAAAAAAAGGAAAACCTGATGGTTTTAAAAATTTAATATCGGAAAATGAAAGACTTTTGGAGAAATTGGGGGTGGTAGGAGAAAAAGCAAAAAAAATAATCAGAGAGATAGAGGATTTAGGCGGAGCCGCTAAAATCTGCGGCGCTGGCGGAGTAAAAGAAGGTTCAGGTATCTTGCTTTGCTATCATCAAAAACAAGAGATTCTCTTGGGTTTTGCTAAAAAAAACCAGATTCCAAACTATCAATTAAAATTTGAAAAAGAAGGCTTAAGAAATGAGAACTGAAGTTTCCGCTCCAGGAAAATTAATGCTTTTGGGTGAACACGCGGTTGTTTATGGTCGTCCTTGTCTGGTGACTGCTGTTGACCAGCGAATGCGGGCCTGGGCGTCTGTTCTGGATGAACTTGTCCTAGTGATTGAAGCAAAAGATGTTGGTATCAGCGGATATAAAAAATCGATCAAGGAACTAGGTAAAGGAAAAATTCCTCAAGAAGCAAAATTTGTTGAAATATCAGTTCGCAATTTTATTAAAAAATATGCTATTAATAAAGGGGTTTTTGTTAAAACAAAATCTGAATTTTCCAGCCGGGTTGGTTTTGGTTCTTCTTCTGCTTCAGCTGTTTGCACGGTTAAAGCTCTTTCTGAATTGTTTAATGTCAAACTGTCGCTTAAAGAGATTTTTGACATTTGTTATAAAACAGTTTTGGATATTCAAGGCAAGGGTTCGGGCTTTGATGTGGCGGCCGCTGTCTACGGCGGAACGCTTTATTATCTTACCGGAGGTAAGATAATAAAGCCGCTGGTAATCAAAAAATTACCATTAGTTATTGGTTATACAGGATTTAAAGCCAGCACATCAGAATTAATAAAATTAGTAGCGCAAAAAGCAGAAAAATATCCCCAGGTAATTGAAAATATTTATGATGAGATTGAAAAGTTAGTAAAGACGGCAAAAAAAGGCTTAATAAAAAAAGACTGGTCTAGATTTGGTCAATTAATGGATTTTAATCAAGGCTATCTTGAATCTTTAGGTGTAGGCAGTAGAAAATTGGCGAATATGATTTATGGGGCACGAAAAGCAGGTGCTTTAGGAGCCAAACTTTCCGGCGCTGGCGTGGGTGATTGTATGATTGCTTTAGTTGATAAAGAAACCAGAGCTGGTGTTGAAAAAGCCATTGAGAGTGCCGGCGGTGAAATTATCAAATTGAATTTTAGTGCTGAAGGAGTAAGAGTGGAATGAAAACAACGGCTAAAGCGCCAGCCAATATTGCTTTAATTAAATATTGGGGCAGGAAAAATGAAACTCTGCGGATTCCGGCCAATGACAGCCTGGCAATATGTCTTGATAAGTCTTTTACTCTAACCACAGTAGAGTTCAGAGAAGATCTTGAAAAAGACAGAGTCTTTATTGATAAAAAAGAAGCAATAGAAAAAGAAAAAGAAAGAGTAGTTAAGCATTTAAACAAGATTAGAAAAAAAGCAGGGATTAAGTTTTTTGCTCAAGTAGTAAGCAAAAATAGCTTTCCAGCGGCGACCGGTTTAGCTTCTTCTGCTTCTGGTTTCGCTGCTTTAACTTTAGCTTGTTCAAAAGCAGCTGGTTTAAATTTGTCAGAAAGAGAGATTTCTAGATTAGCTCGGCTTGGTTCAGGTTCTGCTTGTCGAAGTATTCCTGACGGTTTTGTTTATTGGCACGGAGGAAATTCAGACAGGAATTCTTATGCTTATAGTCTTTATTCCCATCTTTATTGGGGCTTGAGAGACTTAACGATTATTATTCAAAAAGAAAAGAAAAAAATTTCCAGCACTAAGGGCCATCAATTAGCTTTTCAAAATCCATTTTTAAAATCAAGGTTAAAGTTGGTTAAAGAAAATCTGAAAAAAATTAAAAAAGCTTTTAAAAACAAAGACTTTTCTTTATTAGGAAAAGTGATTGAATCAGAAGCTTTAAGTCTTCATAGTGTGATGTTGACTTCTCAGCCAGCTCTGATTTATTGGCAGCCAGCTACTTTAGCGATTATCCATAAAGTTATTGATCTGCGGGAAAAAGGAGAAATCGAAAGCTATTTTACAATTGATGCAGGGCCAAATGTTCATTTAATTTGTCAAAAAGGTCAAGAAGAAAAATTAAAGAAAGAGATTCAGAAAATTAATGGGGTTAAGAAAGTTGTTATTAACAAGCCTTCTGTTGGAGCAAGGTTGATTAATAAACATTTGTTTTAGTAATTATTTAGAGCTTCGGAAGAGTTAGCGATAATCACTCCTGCGAGACTATTTCGTCATTGCGAGGAGCGAAACCGCGCTGAGCGCGGTGAAGCGACGAAGCAATCTCGGAATATAGATTGCTTCACATGCGTTCGCAATGACAGAACTACGGTGTTCGCAATGACAGGGTGTCTTATCCGCCGGTGATATCCAAGTGAAAGATAACTTCGATGATTTGAATCAGCCACCAGGAAAGGAAAACGATTAAAAATCCAATGATTGCATTGGTTAGGCAGCCTTTAGCGCCGGCTGTTTTTTTTGGATCACCGGCAGAAAAAAGAAATTGGAATCCGGAGATAATAATGGCGCCAAAAAGAATTAAGCCGGCAATAACATAGATATAGGGCAAAAGAGCGGAAATTATACTGCCAATGTCAGTAAATTCTGTTTTAAAATCTGGTGGAGGAAAAACCTCATAAAATTCACCAGGTTTTTTTGGTAATTTAAAAGTAATCTTTATTCCTGCCATCCTGGTAATTCAAATATATCAATGCCAATTGTTTTTAACAAGAAGACCGCGAAAACGATAAAAAGGAGACCGATGATGGCAGAAGTAAGAACTTCTTTTCCCTGATTAAGTTTTTCAGGATTGCCGGACGATGTCATGAAAATAAATCCGCCCGAGAGCATTAAAAGAAAGGCAATGCCGCCGCCGATTTTAATTGCCGCTGAGAGAAGCCAGGCAACAAATTCTTCCGGAACAGTCGGCAGACAACCAAGAGCTGTCCAGACTCGTTTATCTTCATGTATTCTGGGGTTATCATTGCTGTAAGTCTCGTCTGGGTGTGTTAAGGGTCCAAGGCAATCATTACTAGCACAAGCAGGATTAACTGTTCCATCAATAGGATTCCAGCAGGGGTCAAGTCCTCCTGTTGAGGGAATGTCGCCGCCAGGAGTTGGAGTAACTCCATGGCCAGCAACTCTAAATTTTTGCGAATCACAGCCTGGCCAGCTAATTCCCTCGATTTTTAGATGTACCCAATACGAACCAATTTCATCGAAATCTCTATTAAGGTCGATGATAATGTCATTTCCTTCTTTTCTCTTGCCGAGGCTGCCTGACAGGGTATGGCCATCTTTTACTAGTTTAAGGACCACGTTATTGACAAAGTTTCCCCAGCCAATGAATTTTATCTCTACTGTCTGATGGCCGGCAGAAACAGCAGTTGGATTAACAGAAGACAGACAAGGAGGATAAGAAATGGTATAGGCATTTAATTGCTGGCATTCCTTATCATTGCTAAGCGCATCTTTGATTACGATAGAATGATTTCCTAGTTGTTCAACAGAGCATCGATCGCCAGGCAGAGGAAAGCTTAATTGATATTCATTGTCGGAAGGAACGCCCATTGAGAGGCAATCGTCAGGCCAATTAACGCAGCTTAGACAAATTCCCTTTTCTCGGGTTAGGTTGATCTTGCCAGCTGCTTTATTTGGATCAAAAGTTACAGTAAAAGTATTTTCTTCTTTTGTAATTCCTGGGTCAACGGTGATCGAAATTCCTATTTCATTGCACGAATAGATGGCCAAAGCTTTTTTTGGAAAAAATGCCAGGCAACCCAAAATTAGTAACAAAATTCCGGTAATCAATATTTTTCTCTTCATCTTTTTTAGTTTAATTCAGACTAACATTTTTTTCTTTGAGGTCCAGGACAAGCTTAAGATTGTTTAAAAATTCCAATCCGAGAATATTATCTTTGCTTTTAGTGAAAACAGCTAAGACTTCTTTTTCTTTATTTCTAAACTTTGTTTTTATTTTAAAAACATCGAAGAAAATAGAACTGCCATCGGCTAGTTCAAATTCCTGTTCGGCCACTGGGCTAAGATTAAACAGAGAGAGAAAAGATTCACTAAGCGCCAATCCTGAAGAAAAGCCAGTGTCGATTAGGCAGTCAATAGCTTGCCACCTGCTTTTCGTTTTTGCTTTTATTTTGACTCGAGCATGGTTTTGGGGAGTTAAATAGGCAGTCACTTTAAAATTCCCGACATTGTTCCTATCTGAGCTAGGAAAAACTTTTTCCGCGGATGTTTTTTTTGCGCTTTCTTTATTGCTTCAATTCCCGATTTACCAACGAAGTAATCTCTGCTTTTTATCTCTATAGCCACATAATCTTCAGGGTGATGACTGTCTTCAAGTTTCGACTTGAGAAGGTAATAAACCTCCTTACCTTTTTCAGCAAATTTTTGTCCAGAAACGTTAATTTTATTCATGGTTTTTTAATTATAACATTCTTTTCTCTTCATCTTTTTTAGTTTAACAAAGAATAATTAATTGTTCAATTGTCTGTCTTCGATTTCACTCTCTCGGAGGTGTTTCTGCTGTATGTTAAAATAGAAGAAATGAGAAGATTTTTTTCTTTTTTTCTTATTTTTTTATTATTGTCCGCTGTTATATATCCCCTGCCCTCTATTTATGCTGATGAGTTGGAAGAGATTTCTAAACAGCTTACAGAAATAGAGAAAGCGCGGCAAATGAGCATTGACGCCACTAAACCTCTGGAAGAAATTGTGGTTGATTTGGGGGGGCAAATTGACAATATTCAAAAAAGAATAAATAAGGAAAATCTACAAATAAAAGAATTAGAACAAAACATTTTTGCCAGAAAAGTTGATCTTGCTTATCAACAAGAAATCTTAGAAAGGAAAGTAAGAGGTTATTATAAAAGATCAAAACTTTATTCACCTTTCTTGATTTTTTTATCTTCAGACTCTGCTTCTCAATTGACTAAGGAGCTTACTTTCAGACAGGTGACAGTCGATGAAGACAGAAAGATAATTGTTCAGATTTCCAAAAACATTTTAGAACTTAAAGACGATCAGGAAAAGCTGGAAGCAGACAAAAAGAGACTGGCTGTCTTACAAAAAAAGTTAGATGAACAAAAGGCGTTTTTTGAAGGAGAAATCAGAGGGGCCAAGGCCTATCAAGAGGATTTGAGTCAAAAAATCGCTGAGCTAACCGTTAAACAAAAAGCTCTATTAGCTGACAAGGTGGGAACTTTTCAAACTTCGGTAGGTTCAGTGCCTTTGGCTGACGATCCTGCTTCGCGGCCGGATTTTGATCCCGGTTTTAGACCCGCTTTTGCTGCTTTTTCTTTTGGCGCTCCTCATCGCAAAGGAATGAGCCAGTATGGCGCTTTTGGTCGAGCCAAATCCGGTCAAAATGCTGAAGATATTCTTAGAGCTTACTACGGCAGCGGTATTGAAATAAAGAAAGATTATTCGACAAGCATTAATATTAATGTTCAAGGTTATGGAGCAGTCGATATTGAAACTTATGTCAAACGAATTTATGAAATGCCTGGTTCTTGGGGTGATGAGGGTGGAATGGAGGCGCTTAAGGCTCAAGCAGTTGCCGCTCGTTCCTACGCTTTGGCTTATACCAATAACGGCACAGGATCAATCTGTGCTGATGAGCACTGTCAAGTTTATAAACCGGCAAATAAAGGCGGTAAATGGGATGAGGCGGTTGATGCTGTTCGTGGTTGGGTTTTGATGGCTGGAGGAGCGCCGTTCTCGGCTTGGTATGCTTCGACTGCCGGTGGTTATACTTATTCATACACTTCAGGTGGTCATACCACGCCGGGAAATTGGGATACGAGTTGTGGTTCCAAAGATTGCTGGACCGATGAGGCTTGGGAAAAAAAGGCGGATTCTCCTTGGTTTTACAAAGGTTGGTATAAAAGCCGCGCTGGCGCTAGCTGCGGTCGGAGTCATCCTTGGTTATCTCAGGAAGAGATGGCGGATATTTTTAATGCGGTGATTGTTTATCGAAGTGGTCAGGGAGCGGAGCATATTTTGCCCGTAGATTATGTTTCTTGTTTTAGTAATAGTGGCGAACCTTGGTCAAAAGAACAGATGAAAAATGAAGCTGAAAGCCGGGGTGGAGCGATTACCAGTATTAGCGGGGTTGATGTGGTTTACGGAACAGATGGGAAAACCAATCGTCTTATTTTTGGGACCAATCGGGGTTCTTTTGAAGTTTCCGGAGAAGAATTTTACACTGTTTTTAATCTCCGCGCTCCGGGTCGACTGGCTTTAAAGTCAAGGTTGTTTAATATTGAGAAAAAGTGATAGAATAATAATTCAATAATTCAGTAACCCAATAATTCAATTAATTTATTGTTTTTACTGTCTTTACTGTTTTATTGACTTATTGTTTAAACATGCCGGACATCTACGTTGCTCCTAAAAAAAAGAAGTTGAAGACTAGTCCTCTGGCAGCCTTTATTGTTCATCCGCCTGATATTCGTTTTGAAACACAAGAGAGAGAAGAAAAAATTGTCCTTCTTTTGCGCCGCCACTGGATAACAAACTTACCATGGATTTTATTTACGATTTTTCTGATTATTGCTCCGTTGTTTCTCCGTTTATTTCCTTTTTTTGGCTTTCTACCCTTCCGTTACCAGATAATGGCTGTTTTTCTTTGGTATTTATTTACCCTTGCTTTCGTTTTTGAAAGCTTTCTTTCCTGGTATTTTAACGTTAATGTGGTCACCGATGAGCGCATTGTAGATATTAATTTTTACTCTTTAATTTATAAAGAAGTGGCTCATTGCAAGATTGACCAAATTCAAGATGTTAGCTTTAAGATGGGAGGAATTGTGAAGACCGTTTTTGATTATGGTAATGTATTGGTTCAAACAGCGGCCGAAACGGTACTTTTTGAGTTTGAATCTGTGCCCCATCCGGCTTTGGTTGTTCAGAAATTAAATGACTTAATTCTTGAGGAGGAAAGAGAAAAACTTGAAGGAAGGGTGAGGTAAAATTAACCTAATTAACCTAATTTCTAATTGACCTAAAGAATGACCAATGACAAAATGACCAATAACCAAAACATTTTTTTAGACATTTAAGCATTAGACATTGGGATTTGATTAGAAATTAGATATTAGAAATTAGAAATTTACAGAAGCGATGTCTTTTGAACAGCTATTAAGCTCTGTTTTTACCGTCGAGATTTGGCATATCGCCAAGGTCTTTGTTATGGTTATTCTCCTGCTTTATATTATTTTTAGCTATGTTGTTTTTAGGCAAGCAGATTTAATGGCAAAAACGCTAGCCGTGCCGATTTATTTGCCAATAAAAATTATTGCTTTGGTTCATCTTTTTTTGGCAATTTTTGCCTTTGTTTTAGCCGTGGCAATATTATAGATATTTGATGGATCTTCAAACTGCCAAAATTGTTAGCGCTCCGAATAAGGACTGCTGGTCTCAGATTTATATTGACAATAGTTTTTTAGTAGTTATTAAAATAGAAAAAGAAGACAATCCTTCTTTAAGAGCAAAGGAAGTACTTTCTTGTTTTTATGAATCCTACGCTGACTTTAAAGGAGGAGCGTTAAAGAAATTAGAAGCTTCTCTTAAAAAAGTTAAAGAGGAGTTTGTGAGTCTCAAGCTAGCTGTTGTTGTTGGGGTGACTTTTAAAGATGCCTTATATTTAGGTATTTTAAATAGAGGAAGAGTTGTTTTATTCAGGGAAGGAAGCTTAGCAACCATTCTTGAGGGAAAAGAAGGAGTTGTAATTGCCAGTGGTTTTTTGAAGAACGAAGACCTCTTGATTTTGGGAACAGAAAAGTTTTTCAGTCTTTTTCTCTTAAAAACATCAAAAGTTGATTTAGAAAAAAATAGTCCGGAAGAGATGCTTGAGGTTTTAGCTCCAGTTATTCACGAAAAAGAAAGAGATGGTGATGTAGCAGCAGTGATAGCGAAAGTTGAAAATTTACGTGCTGTTCAGGCTCAAAAGACGGTTGTATCTGATAGAAAAGAAAAGAAAAGAAAGAATTTATTTGTTAAGCAAATATTGGGGAAAGCTAAAAGTTGGTTAATATCTTTGTTTAGTAAAACAAAGCCAATCTATGTTTCCGAAGAGGAAAAAGGAAAGGAAAGGAAACAAAGAATGATGCTCACAATCGCTGTCGTTCTGGCTGTTTTATTGCTTGTCAGTATTGTTTTCGGCTGGCAGAAAAGGAAAAGAGACGAAGAGACAGGAAGCTTTAATCAATTTTGGGAAGAAATAGAGTACAAATATGAACAAGGAAATGAACTTGTCGAGCTTAACCCCATTCGAGCTAGAGAACTATTTGGAGAAAGCTTAGCCCTGTTAAGGGAAAGAAAAGATAGCTTTCTTCCTAAGAATTGGCAATACAAAAAATTAGAAGAAAAAGAAAAGGAAATAGAGAAAGAGCTTGAGAAAGTACTGCGAGAGTATGAGTTAGTCTCTGTGCCTGTTTTTTTGGATTTGAATTTGGTTAAAAAAGATTTAAAAGGAATCGATTATGATTTTTGGGAGAAGAAAATAATTGTTTTGGGAGAGGATGGGACGGTGATTACTATTGATTTAAATAAAAAGACAGAGACCTTAGGAAAGGTTGCAGGAGTGAGATTAGTGACTTTTTGGGGAGGGAGAGCTTTTGTTTTGGGAGAGGAAATAGTTGAAATTGGGAAAGAGACTCAAATGATAGAAAAAGGAGGACAAGAGACGATTGGTTTTAAGATTTTTACTGGCAATTTCTACTTATTGGATAAAGGAGAAAATAAAATTTTTAAAATCCCAGCTATTGAAAGTGGTTTTGGTACCAAAAGAAACTGGTTTGGGCCCGAAGTCGAAACTGATTTAAGCGAGGCAGTTGATATGGCGATTGACGGTGATATTTGGATTTTATTGAAAAAGGGAAAGATTTTAAAGTTTAGTCGGGGCACCCCCAAAGGCTTTGGTATTTCAGGTCTGGACAAGGAATGGGATAATCCCACTGCTTTCTATACTGATAAGGATTGTAAAAAGATTTACATTTTAGATAAAGAAAACAGAAGGGTGCTTGTTCTGAATAAAAGTGGAGAGTATGATAGTCAGTATATTTGGGATGGGGCAAAAGATATGGATGATATTATTGTTAGCGAGGAAGAAAAGAAGATATTTCTTTTAAGTGAAGAAAAGATATATGAAATTAAATTAAAAATGTAAAATGTAAAATGTAAAATTGCAATGCAAAATTCAAAATTTTTAATTTGAAGTTTTATTTATTATGAAAATAATAAATAGACGGGCATACCATGACTATCATATTTTGGAAGAATTTGAAGCAGGAATTGAGCTGACAGGGCCAGAGGTTAAAAGCGTCAAAAAGGGTCGTATAAACTTGGAAGGTGCTTTTGTAAAAATTAAAGATAGTCAGGCTTTTCTCTTTAACGCTCATGTTCCTCCTTATGAGTTTGCCGATCAGAGAGATTATGAGCCGGCTCGGACAAGGAAACTTCTTATTCATAAAAAAGAGGCCATTTCGCTGCAAACAAAAATGAGCAGAAAAAGATTGACACTCGTGCCTCTTTCGTGTTATACTAAAATCGGTTGGATTAAGATTAAAATTGGCTTGGTTAAGGGAAAGAAAGAATACGAGAAAAAAGAGGCAAAAAAGAGAAAAGATTTAAAAAGAGAGATGGAAAGAGAACTAAGGGGATGAAAAGAATCGACGGAATAGCTCGTTGAAAACAGCAAGCCGGCAATGATTCAAAGCCGTAAAACGGATCAAAAAATAACTGACGAATCTAATACAGATTTTGTCGTCGAAAAGGCGTATCTTTACGCCTAATTGGCCATTTATAAGGCTTTCTCCTGACGAAGCTTTATGAGTGAGAACAGAGTCAGGACATTAGGCGTTCACTTGACTTAATGAACGCTGGAGTTTTTAAAGTCAAACAAAGTGGAATTACTAATTGCCAATTTTTAGCCACTTTGATTAATCGAATTGGCTAAGCTTGTAGAAGGTTTTTAAAGGCTTTTTTCCGGACGGGAGTTCGCTACTCCCCATCTCCACAAAAACCCCGCGATTGCGCGAGGTTAGTTTATGGATTATAGTTGATAGCTAATGGGTTTCTTGGACTTTATTTTTCCTCGACGTTGTCTTGGTTGCGGCAAAAATGGGAAATATTTTTGCTCTTCTTGTATCAAGAAAATTAAACCCTTAGAACCTCAGATTTATTCTGGAATAGATGCTATTGATGGTTTGTTTTGCATTTTTCCCTATCAGGGTATTATCAGAAAAGCAATTTTAAAACTAAAATATAATTTTGTTTCCGACCTGGCAAAAGAATTTAATGATCTGGTAGTTCGATTGTTGAAACTGTCGATACTTGATCTCTCGGATTGCTTAACTTTAATTCCCATTCCTCTTCATTGGCACCGAAAAAACTGGCGTGGTTTTAATCAAGTAGAAATTTTTGGAAAACGATTAGCCCAGAGATTGAAAATAAATTTTTCTCCTGATTTACTCGTCCGTGTTCGGGCAACAAAACCACAGGCAAAACTAAAGGGAAAACAAGCAAAGCAGAAAAGAAAAGAAAATGTTAAAAATGCTTTTAGAATAAACTCTAAATACCAGATACTAAATACTAAATACTTGCTTTTCGATGATGTTTGGACAACAGGAGCAACAATGAAAGAATGCGCTCGGGTTTTAAAAAACGCAGGAGCAAAAAAAGTTTTTGGCTTGACATTGACTCGCAAAATAGCGAGAAGAAAGAAATTTTGATATAATACTTTTGGTGGGATGGCAGAGTGGTTAAATGCGATGGTTTTGAAAACCATTGGGGTGTATGCCCCGCGCAGGTTCGAATCCTGTTCCCACCGCTAATCTTGGAGGAGTCGCATAGTGGTTATTGCACAGGTTTGCTAAACCTGCGAGCGTCAGCTCACGTGGGTTCGAATCCCACCTCCTCCGCCACGATACAGTTTTGCTTTGCAAAACTTACGTTGCTGTCACGTTTATATCCTCCAAAGTCAGAAAGACGGAAGTTTGTATATTGATAAATTATCTCAATGAACCTTGAATGAAATATATTAAAAATAAAAACTGGATTTTAGGGAAAAGTTATAAGAAAAGGATATTAATAGAAGATTTGAAAGGGAAAATTAATCTCATAGAAGATGTTATTATCGAACCAAAAGGAATAATTCCTATACATAAACATGATTTTACTGATGAAATTTTCTACATTACCGGCAATAGCGCTATTATGATTGTTGGGAATAGAGAATTCAGAGTTAAACCCGGAGATTTTATCTATGTTGAGAAAAACGAAAAGCATGGCTTTAAAAATGATTCTAATAAGGAATTTAAAATGATTGTTTTTAAGATAAATTTCAAAAAAGGAGATTCCTATTTAAAATGAAATATTTTTTAATTTCTGATATAATTTGTAAAGAATGCCTGTCGAAGAATTAAAAACACTTTTAGAATGGCAGTCAGCTGCCCGTCCGTTTAAAAAAAGAAACAGAGAGGTTTTTTTAACGGCCGCTGCGATTATAGCTTTGATAAGCGTGATTTTACTCTTTGTTAAAGAGTTTTTATTAATTGCCGTTATCTTATCGCTTTATTTTGTTTTTTGGGTATTAAATACGATTGCACCGGAAAAGGTAAGCAATAAGATTACTAATAAAGAAATTGAAACTGGTGGGAAGAAATATAAATGGGAAGAATTAAATCGTTTTTGGTTTGCGGAAAAATGGGGAAATAATATTTTAAATGTAGAGACAAAAAAAGGGTTTCCCGGAAGATTATTGATTTTACTGGGCACGATTAAAAAAGAAGAAGTTAAAAAGATTCTAAGCGAGTACTTGACTTTTGAGAAGCCAGAGGAAACTTGGCTTAATGGTGCGGCTGAGTGGGTGCAAAAAAAAGTGCCTCTGGAAAAGGAATAGCGCCCATAGCTTAACGGATAGAGTAGTGGTTTGCGGAACCACTGGTCCCAGTTCGATTCTGGGTGGGCGCACAAACTAATTTAAGAAAGTGAGAATTAATTTATCAGAAAGTAGATAAGAAAGCCCAACTTGTTGTCCTTGATACAGCACTTTTTTTCCAAAGATTTTTGCTTCTTTGATTTCAGAAGCTAGTTCACTGGAGACTTCTTCAGCCGCATCAAAAACAGTGGTTCCTTTTTTAAGAATAAGAGGATTTTTAAAGTCAGCTTCCCTGTTTTTTTGTTTAAGATAAACTCTTATTAAATTTAACTTTTTCCAGATTGCGTTTTTTAGTTGTGAAAGACCAATGTTTTCTTTAGCGCTGATAAAAAAATGATCGGGATATTCTTTTTTTAAATCTTTTAAATTTTTCACCAGATCTGTTTTATTGATGATAAAAATAGCTGGTAAATAGACTCGGTTTGGTGAAAAAGAATCAATAAGTCTTTCCAAACTTAAATCTTCCTTGATAATAATTTCCGCATTAATCAAGTTAAATTCTTGGGCTATTCCCTTGACTGTTTCTTTAGAAAGAGAGAATTGAGAGGAAAAATTAATTTGAAGACCACCTCTTAATTTCTTTTTAATAGTAATATTTGGCTTTGCTTCGTTAATGCGGATGCCAGCCTTATAGAGTTCTGTTTTAATAATATTTTCTTGTTCTGTTTTGTTAGCGTCAGTTAAGATAAGAATTAAGTCAGCCGTTCTTGCGGCCGAGAGAATCTGTTTACCCATCCCTTTACCTTTAGCTGCTCCACTGATTATTCCTGGAAGATCAAGAATTTGAATTTTAGCGCCTTTTAATTTTAGAATTCCGGGAATAACTGTTAAAGTAGTAAATTCATAATCACCAACTTTTGAACTAGTATCAGTTAATTGGTTAATGAGAGTTGATTTGCCAACAGAAGGAAAGCCAAAGAGAACGGCAGTGGCATCACCCTCTTTTTTAAGAGCAAAGCCGATACTTTTGCCTTTTTTTTTGGGCGTCAAACCTTGATCTTTAAGCTTGGCAATTTTAGCTTTTAATCTGCCGATGTAATGTTCGGTGCCTTTATGATAAGGCGTTTTTCTGATCTCGTCTTCGATTTGTTTAATTCTCTCTTTAATATTGAACATCTATATAATTTTACCTTTTTTTGATAAAATATACACCTGGTGGGGTGCCGGAGTGGCCAAACGGCGCGGTTTCGAAAACCGATGGCTCGCTTTTGCGGGCACGCGAGTTCGAATCTCGCCCCCACCGCCATGAATAAATATGATTTAAGAGAGATGAAAAAAGCGGTTTTAAAAGTGACTAAAGATCGTTGTTGGGAGAAGTTTCATACTCCTAAAAACATGGCGATTGATGTGGTTAGAGAAGTTGGCGAGATGCTTGAACATTTTACTTGGAGCACAGATGAAGAGATTAAAAAAGATAAAAAGAGAATCAAAAAGTCCCTGTAGCTTAATGGATAGAGCATCGGCCTCCGAAGCCGGTAATGCGAGTTCGATTCTCGCCAGGGACACCAAAAATAAATTTTAAATGCAAAATGCAAAATGCAAAATTATAAAGAAAAAGAAGGTTAAGAGAGAATGCTCATCTGGCTGTGTTGTTTATAAAAAAAGTCCGAAAGGGACTTTCTTTTTAATTGGTAAGCATTCCGGTTATCATAAGTGGGTTCTTCCCAAGGGTCTGATAGAAAAAGGAGAGCATGCTTGGCAGACAGCTATTAGGGAAACAGGAGAAGAAATGGGAGTGAAAGTAAAGCTTATTAATAAAAAACCACTTCACAAGGTTCAATATTTTTATTATGCGGACCTAAAAAAATTAAAAATTAAAAATGAAAAATTTAAAATTGCAATTCAAAATTCAAAATTAGATAAATCTGCTCGGAGAGTAGAAAAATACCAAGAGCAAGGAGGAAAGAAAACAAAGATATTTAAAATAGCCTCTTTTTATTTAGCGAAATATGTTTCTGGCAATCCAGAAGAACATGATTGGGAAATGGAAGAAGCGGGTTGGTTTAAATTCGGTGAAGCTTTAGAAAAAATGTCTTTCCCGGGCGAAAAAGAAGCTTTAAAAAAAGCCCAAAAAATGATAAAATAGCTTTGTTCAGGAAGGGTGTCGGAGTGGTTGAACGAGCACGCTTGGAAAGCGTGTGTGGCCGCAAGGTTACCGTGGGTTCGAATCCCACCCCTTCCGCCAGTTGGGAAAAGAAGAGTTTGGCTCGCCCGCTACGCGGACTCGCCAGCCGATTTTCGGTTCAAAATCAAATTTTTTGCCTTTGTTCCGCAAAGCGGAGTGCCAGAAGCGGGCTTCCCTTATTTTTAATTGGACTACTTTCATTTTATTTGTTATCATATTTATGAAGGGTTAGATAAGCACCCACACTAATACTATCATACTTAGGAAACCATGAAAAGTCAAAACACTAACAAAACAATTGGGGATAAGATAAAACAACTTAGAAATAAGCAGGGATTAACACAGGACAAATTGGCGAGGAAATCCGATCTTCCCTATACAACACTGACAAAGATTGAAACAAATGTTATTACCAAGCCATCTATTCAAACTGTGGTAAAGATAGCAAAGGGCCTTGGTATTAAAATTGATGATTTATTAAAGTAAAAATATGGTCCAAAAACAGGATGTACTAAAATTATTTGAAAAAATCAAGATTGATTCGTCTTGGGCTTTTGCTGATAAAACAAGAAAAGACACTGCGTATATTACGCATGGATATCATCGTTATCCCGCAAAATTTATCCCCCAAATAGTTTCTCGGTTAATCGCAAGGTACACGAAAGAAGGCGATTTAGTTGTTGACCCGTTCGGCGGTTGCGGAACAACCCTTGTAGAGTCAAAAGTTATGTGCAGGCCGTCAATCGGAGTAGATATAAACCCTGTTGCTGTTTTAATGACAAAAGCAAAAACTACTCCTATTAAACCATTAGTATTGGCACGAACATTTATTGAGCTAAAATACAGATTAGGCTCTTATGGTTCGCAGACTAAAGTAGAAACATCAGATCATGAGCGAATTGATTATTGGTTTAAACCAGAGCAGAAAAGAAAACTGGCTTTTATTTCTTCTGAAATATCAAAAATAAAAGATCGGGATGCACGAGATTTTTTCTATTGCGGATTTTCAAATATACTAAAAAATTGCTCAATTTGGCTCCAAAAAAGCAATAAGCCCACCAGAGATTTTAAAAAGAAGCCAATAGATTCATTTGTTGCTTTCTCACGACAAATCAAGGCAATGCTAAGAGGAAATACTGATTTCTATAATCTTCTGCAAGAAAGAGGCTGTGTAGAGACTTTTTGCAAAGTTTTTTGTACTGATGCAAGGAAAATACCAGCAAAATCTAACTCTGTCAGCTTGATTGTAACGTCCCCGCCTTATGTCACTTCTTATGAATATGCCGACCTTCATCAACTCACTGCTCTTTGGTTCGAATACACAAAGAACATAAGTGATTTTAGAAAAAGATTTATTGGCACAAGTTTTCATACGGAGAAAGAAATTGATTTAAATAGCGAAGTAGCAAGAAACATAGTTGAAAAACTAGGGAAAAAACATAAAAAGACAGCAACAGAAGTTGCCACTTATTTTAGCGAAATGAATCAAGTTTTTAGAGAAATGTATCGTATTTTGAAAAAAGGTGGAAAAACAGCGATAGTGATTGGGAATACAAAACTAAAAGGGGTGGAGATACTAAATGCGGAAGTCTTTACAGAGCAATTAATGAGTCTTGGTTTTGATGTTGAAAAAATTATCAAACGAGAGATACCTTCAAAAAATCTTCCCTCCACAAGGAATCCGAAGACTGGAAGATTCGCAAAAGCAACAGACAAAACAAGGGTTTTGGCATATCCAACCGAGTATATTTTAATTTTAAAAAAAATATGACCATACAAGATTTAATCAAAATTTACGAAAGTAAAAAAGCACAATATGGTGTGCAAACATATCGCTATATTTCTAATGTTCTTTCAGAAGCGAAAAAACAACACAAAAAAGACTTTACAGGTAATGACCACGAACAGTCTTGGCGTGCCTTCAAAGGAAAAAATCTGGAAAAATTGATTATATATATCATTGAAGACGAAGTGAAATCCCTGGGTTTGCGGGTTTTAAACGGAAATAAGCTAGAGAGAACCAGAGAAAAAAATCTAGCAGAAGAATTTGCAAGAGTAAAGAGAAATCTGCTTATCGATTATGGTGAATTTGGTTATTATCTGCCTGATGTTGATATTATTATCTATAAACCAGAAACAGGAGAAATTGTTGCTGTGCTTTCAAGCAAGGTAACTTTGCGAGAGAGAATTGCACAAACTGGGTATTGGAAAATGAAACTTCAATCTCAAGAATTAACAAAACACATTCGTGTGTACTTTGTTACTCCTGATGAAGATGGAACACTTACAGTCAAAAAACCTGCTAAAAAGGGGCGGGCGATTGTAGAAGTTGATACAGATGGGAGTTATGTTTTAAGCGAAACTGATATTGAAGAAAGCGATAAAGTAAAAATGTTTGATAAATTTATTGATGATTTAAAGGAATTACTCAAATAATTCTATGGATATTCAAACTATTCTTTCAATACTTAGTTTGCTGGGTATAGGTGGCATTGTTGGTTCTTATATCCAATATGTATTGAATCAAAAAGGTAACATAACAAAGGAAGTTAGAATATTAAACGAAGATAAATACCGTTCCGTTCTTGTTTTTATGAGGTGCATTTTAGATCCAACTGCTGTAAATCAGTTTGGTTTTAGTAATAAAGATGAGGTTAACTTAAATAAAATAGAAGACAATACAGAAAAAATAATCGCTTACGCTAAATCAAAATTGAAAGAGTATTATTATCATTCATTTCTCTATGCTTCCGATAATGTTATAAATGAGATTGAGAACTTCATAGGAACTCCGAATGAGGACAATTTTATTAAGACGGCGAATGCGATGAGAAAAAATTTATGGAACAAAAGCAAGGTGGAAATACAAAAATAAGTATTAGATTATGCAAATTGAGTCAACAACACTTTGGGATTTTCCGACACAGAATTATGGCAGCATGCCACACGGGAACAATAAATATAGAGGTGTTACCCCTGCTTTTGTAATTTGGAATTTGTTGCAACGCTATACAGAAGAGGGTGATTTAGTTGTCGATCCAATGTGTGGAAGTGGCACAACGATTGATGTTGCTAAAGAGTTGAACAGGAAAGTAGTCGGCTACGATCTTAATGTTGTGCGACCTGATGTTATTAAAAATGATTCTCGGAAAATTCCACTCGAAGAAAATTCTGTTGATTTTGTCTTTATTGACTCACCCTATTCTGACAACATCAAGTATTCTGACGATGAAAAATGTATTGGTAAAATTTCATGCGAGAAAACAGAATTTTATGATGAATTAGAAAAAGTCGCTTCTGAAATTGCAAGAATTTTAAAACCCGGCAAAGTGATGGGTTGGGTTATTGCCGACCAATGGATTAAAAAGAAATTTACCGCCGTTGGGTTTTTGATGTGGCAAAGATTAGAAAAATATTTTGAGCCAATGGATATTGTTTGTCTGACGAGACATAACCAAACTTCAAACACGGGAGTTTGGCATAATAGAGCAAGGCAGTATAATTTTTATTTGAGAGGTTTTAAGTATTTGTTTATTATGAAAAAGAATTTGCCGCCAAAGAAAAAACTTGCTTGCCCGCATTTCTAATTTTCCAGACAGGATGTGAGCAGTCGTTGTGCGATTGGTGATATAATTAAGGCATGGATCAGATTGAAGAGGTTAGGAATAAAACTGATATTATTGAGTTAATTTCAGAGTATGTAACGCTTAAGAAGTCGGGCAGGAGTTTTCGGGCTCTCTGCCCTTTTCATTCGGAAACAAAACCTTCTTTTTTTGTTTCTCCGGAATTGCAGATTTTTAAATGTTTTGGGTGCGGCGTTAGCGGCAATGTTTTTAATTTTTTAATGGAAATAGAAGGAATGACTTTTGGTGAAGCGCTTAGGTTTTTAGCCAAGAAAGCAGGTGTAAGATTAAAACAGTATCGACCAACCGGAAAAGAAAAAGAACGGGAGTTTCTTTTTGAAATTAATCATTTAGCCAGTGAGTTTTACCATTATTTGTTAACAAAGCATAGAGCTGGCAAAAAAGCTTTTCGGTATACAAAAATAAAAAGAAAGATCTCAGATCAGTCAATCGAAAAATTTAAGTTAGGCTACGCGCCTAATATGTGGGACGGTTTAATTCAGTTTCTGGTTGGTAAAAAAGGGTATAAGGTTGAGGACTTAGAAAGAGCAGGATTAGTTATTAGAAGAAGAGATGCAGGCAGTAAAAGTATAGGTTATTATGATCGGTTTAGAAACAGGCTGATTTTTCCCCTTTTTGATCATCAAGGAAATGTTTGTGGTTTTGCGGGCAGAGTGATCGAAAAAAAGGAAGATGTGCCTAAATATATTAATACGCCAGAAACGTCTGTTTATCACAAAAGCAACCTTTTATATGGTTTGGAGACGACAAGGAAAGAGATTAAAAGACAAAATTTAGCAATTGTTGTTGAAGGAGAGTTAGATGCAATTTCTTCTTATCAAGCGGGAGTGAAAAACGTGGTGGCCATTAAAGGAAGTGCTTTGACTTCTGAGCAAGTGCGTCTCCTTTCTCGTTTTTGTGAAAGTATTGCCCTTGCTTTGGATGTTGATATTGCCGGTGATGCGGCGGCTGTTAGAGGTATTGAAATTACTGATCAAGCAGGATTGAATATTAGAATAATTAGACCTCTCTTTGGCAAAGATCCTGATGAATGTGTCCGCCAATCAGCAAAGCTATGGCAAGAATCTGTCCAAAAAAGAATTCCTATCTGGGATTTTTATATCGAGTCTGCTTTTGAAAAATATGAGGGAAAAACAGCCGAAAGTAAGAAAAAGATTGGTAAGGAATTAATTCCTTTTATTGCTAAGATAAGCAATGAAATCGCCAAGGCTCATTATATTAAGGTTTTGGCAAATAGATTAGGAGTAGATGAAGAAGTGGTAATGAGAGAAATGGAGAAGTCGAAAACGGATAAAAATTTAAGGCCGTCGCTTTCCTTCATCAAGGCTTCGAAGGGTAAGGAAAAGTCGCGGCGAGAAGTTTTAGAAGAATATCTTTTAGCTCTTATCCTTCAAAATAAAACGCCGATTAATGATAAAATTGAGATTGTCACACCAGCGATTAAAAAAATCTGGGAAAAAATTCCTCAAAAGAAGGGATTTTCCATAAAGTCATTTTATCAAAATCTACCAGAAGAACTTAGAGAGCTCGCCGGTCGACTCTATTTAAGAGTGTTAAGCAAGGTTAAGATTAGAGATGAAATTGAGAAAACAATTAAAGAGCTTAAGAGATTAAGATTAAAAGAACAATTAAAAGAGTTAGCTGCGAAGGAAAATTTGGTGAAATTTAGCCGTCTTTCGCAAAAATTAAAAGAACTTGAGTAATTTTGATATAATGTTAAACAAAATGACTAACAATTTTGATTTGAACAATTTAATTAAAAAAGGTAAAAAACAGGGTTTCATTACTCAAGAAGAAATTCTTAAGTATTTTCCTGATGCGGAAGAAAGATTAAACGAACTGGATGATTTTTATGATTCTTTATTTAAGATTAATATTGATGTTTTTGAGACTATTACCGAGGAAGAAATTGCTGAAGATGAGAGAGCGACGAAGGAATTAGAAAAAGAACTCAAAAAGATTTCTGCGAGCAAAAAGATTACCGATCCCGTTCGGATGTATTTTAAGGAAATTGGTAGATCGCCGCTTCTCACAAGAGAGGAGGAAGTAGAGTTAGCCAAAAAAGTAGAAAAAGAAGATTTGAAGGCTAAAGAAAAACTTACGAGAAGTAATCTGAGATTGGTTGTTTCCATTGCCAAAAGATACATGAACCGTGGTCTTTCTTTTTTAGATTTAATTCAAGAAGGAAATAAAGGCTTGATTAGAGCGGTGGAAAAATACGATTGGCGTCGAGGTTATAAGTTTAGCACTTATGCCACTTGGTGGATTCGCCAGGGAGTGACTAGAGCAATCGCTGATCAGGCGCGGACAATTAGGATACCTGTTCATATGATTGAAACGATTAACAAAATGCTGCGAGTCATTCGCCAGTTAACTCAGGAATTAGGAAGAGAGCCAACTCCCAAGGAAATTGGTCGAGAAATGGATTTAAAACCTTTAAAGGTGCGTTACGTTTTAAAGATTGCCCAGAAAACCGCTTCTTTGGAAAAGCCAATTGGCGAGGATGAAAATTCTTATCTTGGTGATTTTATTGAAGATGAGACTCAGCCCTCGCCTTATGATTTAACCTCAAAAGGGCTTTTGAAAAAAGACATTGAGGAAGTTCTAGAGACTTTATCTGATCGAGAAGCACAAGTTTTGAGAATGCGTTTCGGCCTGCTTGGAGAAAAAGCATCTACTTTAGAGGAAGTGGGTAAAAGATTCGGGGTTACAAGGGAGAGGATCAGGCAAATTGAGGCTAAAGCCCTCAAACGTCTTAAACATCCTTCAAGAAGAAAAAAGTTGCGGGATTATTTGGTGTAAGGTATAATTAGCTTGCAATTTAACATTCCGCGGTAGCTCAATGGTAGAGCGTTCGCCTGTCAATTAGGCAGCCTTCGAGGGAAACTTCGGAGTGAATAATTGGGTGAATTGACGGGAATTCTAAGTCCCGACGTAGCGTCGGGATATGACAACCCGCAGCCAAGCCCCGATGTAAATCGGGGAAGGTTCAGAGACTAGGTGATTACACCTTCGAGCGCCCAACACCTAAGTCTGCCAGCTGGCGGATATGGTGATGAGATAGTCCACTCTCCGACGAAAGTCGGAGGTTAAGTGTAAGCGAAGGGTTACTGGTTCGAGTCCAGTCCGCGGAGCCAAGCTCAGCTTGGCTATTAACGCGCTTAGCGCGTAGCCAGTTTGGGTTAATATAACCAAAATTACGAATATCAAGGCTATTTGAGAACCATCGCCATTTCGCTATTTATATCTTTTTACAATCCCTTGCTATTTATGTTGATAGCGTATATACTGCATATTAACGTATTAGTATTTAGTAAAAATATTTATGAGAGACTTTAAATCAGATAATCGATCGAGAGACAGAAGAGATTCTTCCAGAAGAAGTTTTGGCGGTAGAGATTCAGGTAGGTTTTTATTGTATGATGCAGTGTGTGATGAATGCGGCAAAGATTGCAAAGTACCTTTTAAGCCAAGCGGCAATAAGCCGGTATATTGCAGTGATTGTTTTGAGAAAAAAGGCGGAAGGGATAGTAATAGATCGAGAGACAGAAGAGATTCTTCCAGAAGGAGCTTTGGCGGCAGAGATTCAGGCAGGCCTTTACAGGCAAGCATAAATGATCGCAGTATTTTGCAGCTTATAGAAAAAATTGAAATTCTGAATACCAAGCTTGACAAAATTATTAATTTATTATCATCAATTGGAGAGAAAAAATCAAAGTTAGTAGAGAAAAAGAAAGAAAAGAAAGAAAAAACAAAAAAGAATAAAAAGTCGGAAAAAACAAAAACAGATTAAATTATAGACTGATTTTAACTTCTATTTCTTGGTTGTAGTTTGACAATAATGATTAGAAGTGTTACAATTCTTTTTGTTAGCTTTAAATATTGATCAGTAGTTAATATTGATTTGAGTCGGTTTATTTGGTTTAGGTATTCGTATCTTCCCTTTTTTTGAATCGTCTCCTTTTAAAAGCAATTAATATATTTTTAATGAGAAATTTTAAGCGTGGTTATTCCCGTGGTTTTCGCAGATATCGAAACAAAGGTGTTTTTTTGAATCCACTTATGTTTGTCAGAAAGGCTATTGATGTTGTCGAAACGCCATATGTGCCAGTGAACAGTTTTTCGGAATTTCCCTTGAATGAAACTGTAAAAAAGAATATACTGACACGTGGCTTTGACAAACCGACCGCAATTCAAGATCAAGCAATACTTCCTGTGTTGGAAGGAAAAGACCTGGTTGGTATTGCCAACACAGGAACTGGAAAAACGGCGGCTTTTCTACTGCCTTTGATTACTAAAGTATCAAAAGATCGAAACCAAAAGGTTCTGATCGTGACGCCTACTCGTGAACTGGCGGCGCAGATTCAAGACGAATTTAAACTGTTTAGTTTGGGGTTGGGAGTTTTTTCAGTGCTATGTATTGGCGGTGCCTCATTAAATAATCAAGCGCGTGGGTTATGGAGACAGCCTAATTTTGTGATTGGAACACCTGGAAGAATCAAGGATCTAGAAAAACGACGGATTTTAAACCTGGGTTGCTACGGAAACGTAGTGTTAGATGAGGTCGACCGCATGTTAGACATGGGATTTATCCGCGATATCAGAGATATTATTTCGTTTTTACCAAAGAACCGCCAATCTTTGTTCTTCTCGGCAACGATACCAAAGGAAACTAAGGTGGTAATGCAAAACTTTTTAATTGATCCAGTAACAGTGTCGGTGAAAACAGGCGCGACTCCTCAAAATGTTGATCAAGACATAATTCGAATACGGGGCAGAAACAAACTTGAGATTCTTCACCAACTATTGATCAAAAAGGAATTTAGGAAGGTTTTGATTTTTGGCCGAACCAAATGGGGAGTGAGCAAACTTGAAGTAAGTCTAAACAAGAGAGGTTTTAAAGCAATGTCAATTCATGGTAACAAGAGTCAGATGCAGAGATCGCGGGCTTTGAAAATGCTAAAGAATAACGAGGTTCAGATTTTGGTGGCCACAGATGTGGCCTCTAGAGGGCTTGACATAGAGGATGTGACTCATGTCATCAACTATGATGTGCCAGGAACATATAATGATTATGTACATCGGATAGGTAGAACAGGAAGAGTAGGGAAAAAGGGCGTAGCACTGACTTTTGTTGACTGAATATAATCTGACAATACATCTCCCCACAGTCCTACCTAATTGAAAAATGATAGTGAAATTTAAGATTTAGACTTCCGGCGCGAACCGTGTCTATGATCGTATTCCCTAATCTTTTCAAATAATATTCTTTCTTTTTCTCTC